>Ga0228711_1000836_pt1 | contig 41719 bp, 17 predicted proteins | sample MedpolnodulmetaG_2_FD_177996 | JGI IMG/M metagenome (GOLD analysis project Ga0228711, IMG submission 177996) | Root nodule microbial communities from Medicago polymorpha collected in Santa Monica, California, United States - brown nodules | ecosystem: Host-associated > Plants > Roots > Nodule...
GGAAAAAAAAAAAAAAAAAAAGTGATTCTCGTTTGCAGAAGAAAAATTTGTTTCGTGTGTTTGAGGTTTTGGGCTTCGAGGTTCTTCTGGAGTGTAGTATCTTACGTGTTCTTAGACCAGTGGATGTAAAACGGCTTCGTTTTAATTCTGCTCTTTACCCCATTTTCAAAGTAAATGACAGACATACCCCTACGTAAGTTAACTGTGCCAGTTATGATTTAAAGGTGACTTAAGGCGTGAGTTAAGTCAGTTAAGAGCAAAACACAACAACACAGTTCCTCATTTCCAACTTCTGCCAAACACGAAAATTTCACCCCCAAATTCGAATTTCATCAATCTTGCGCCATTCAAAGCCAAATTCGTCCACAATATCAAGTAAGTGATGATTATGCTACTTCTTTGCATTATTTTGGTTGAAATTTTCGAATTTTTGTAAAAAATTTACATTTTTAGGTTTTTTAAAATTTTGCTTGCATGTTATAGATTATGATTGTTAGTGATGATTTAACTTAGGAATTGTTTAGGGTACAATGTGGTAGTTTAGGGTTTAGAAATTGTTAGGTTACATAGTTAGTTTGAAAATTGCACACTGCGTGTTCGGTGAAATGTCTCAATGATGATTTTTTTGTTTTTTTGGATTGTTAATGATGTAATTAGTTAGAGTTATGTTTGTTAATGTTGATTATAGTTAATTTAACTGCAATGTGGTAGTTTATGGATTCAAATGACATTGTCGACATTATAGTGTTGTTGTATTATTAAAGATGACATTGTCGAAATTTTATGTCCGTGTGAAAATGTGTTAAAGATTTTTTGCTTTTTGTGCAGATATGTCTGAGCAGGAGAGGAATGACAACTTTAGGGCAGGGAGGCGTGCCCCTACTGGTAGTGCACGGAGGGAGAAGCAAGCGCTACACCCTCCGATTGGTCGAGGTCGAGGGAGAGTGGGGGCCACGAGACTTGCTACTGTAGATGTTGCGGGGGGATCGTCGTCACAGACGGCTCCATCCCAGATAATGGACCCGACACAGTACCAGCAGGAGCGGCATTATCACGAGCAGGCGTATCAGGAGCAACATTATCAGGAGCAGCCTGAATTTCAGTATCAGGAGGGGTATGAGTATCACCAGGGGTATCAGCCTCAATTTCACGAGGGGTATCAGCCTGAGCAGCCTCCTCAGCAGCAGCATGTCGAGCAGCATCCTGAGCAGTAGCATGCATAGCCTGTTATGGAGGACGAGGATGAGGGCTTTCCAGGGGGCCCTTATAAGATGTCACTTTTACCGAACTTCGGTAAATACGTGACATGCAGGCTTTGGAACGATAAAACAGTAAGTATAATTGTTTTATTTAATTTAATGATATTTTACGTATTTAAGTATAATTGATTTATTTTATATGTAGAATATTTATAGTTTATTATTATGTGAAGTTTATTTTACGTTGAATATGTTATGTTTATTTAATTTAAGTATGATTACGTAGAATATGTCATGCTTATTTTACGTATTTAAGTATAATTATATTTTACGTAGAATATTTATAGTTTATTATTTCATGTTTATTTTACTAATTTAATTTGTTTTTTCTTACTTCAGTTGCAAGCGGGTCGTAAGATGACTGGCGTCTCGCACGGGAGGAAACTTAGGCTTCCTGCTTTGTCCCTTCCGTTGCCGGTAGATGATAACCCTTGGTTCTGGAACCCGGTGGATGCATCCGGTCTTAGGCCCCTCCTTCTGTCTGGGTACGAAGGCATCTCCCACGGGTTAGTGTGTGTTGTGGCTGAGAGATGACATCAGGAGACCAACAGCTTCCATCTGCCTGTTGGGGAGATGACCATCACACTGGATGATGTGGCTTGTCTTCTAGGCATCCTCGTCGCTGGACGGCTCATTCAGGAGGATGAGTTAGATCATGACCATGCTGTAGATCTGCTGGTGACTCACCTATTGTATCTGGTGGAGGAAGCGGTTGGGCAGGTGAGTGATTTTGGTGCATGTGTCACTTACACGACACTGAAAGAGCGTTATGAACACTTGTTGAATAGGTGTAACCATTTGTTGGGGGAGGATTTGTCAGAGGAAGAGCTGAGTCGTATTAGGCCCGCCTGTGCGAAGGTGCTTTTGTTGCTCTTGCTTGGCTACACCCTTTTTGCCGGCAAGAACAGCAAAACCATTAGTCTGCTTTGGATGGTTGTGATTCGGGATTTGCCTAACATAGGAACATGGTCATGGGGCGCGATGGGACTTGATTTCTTGTACGAGCAGCTGAATCTTACCTCCAGCGAACATGTTGGCTCCGTTGGTGGTTACATGATCTTGCTTATGGTAATATATTATTTTCTCATTTTTTTTAAAGTTAATCGTAAATATATAGTTTTTTGTATGATACTCGTGTGCTGATATAAATCTGTCTTTTTTTGTTTGTAGGGATGGGTTATAGCTCACATCAGACATGTCGTTCTGAGGAAGAAATATGATGATTACCAACGGCATAACCTGTTCGTGGGTAGATGGAAACCTAAAAGGGGGTTTGCTGATGTTGATCACTTCAGAGGCTTGTTGGATTCGATGGAGCATTGTCATGTCACCTGGAGGCTGTACGAGCACCGACGAGACTTGACGCCTTTTCAGGACGTGTGCTGGTACTCTGGATGGATCATAGCCGACAAACAAAGGATGGTGCGTCACTTGCCGGAGCGGGTTCTGAGGCAGTACATACATGTTCAGAGGGTTCCCTGACCTCCTACTACGGTTATGCCTCTTGCCCAGCAGATGTGGCTGCTGCCTTCTTGGAGTTTGCTCTGCATGTCGTTTCCCAGCAGTAGAGGGGTCACCAGGTCCCGGACGACGAGCCTTGGTAGCACTCAGATAGGTACATTAGGTGGTTCTACCGTGTATCCCATCCTCTCATCGTCAACCCTGCTCCAGAGCCTGACAATGTCATGCCGAGACCTGTCTACCAGGATATTCTTGTTGACCAGGAGTGGGCCAGACATCCTCCTGATCCATTGCAGGTCATCAGCAGCATCAGAGGCAGAGTGGAGCATGCGATGCAGATTCCAGAGGTGGTTTCAAATCCACTCTTCTTCAGCATTTTGGAGGGCCTTCGAACTGATTATAGCGTGTTTGACCATCAGCAAGTTCCGAGGAGGAGGTCTAGGAGTCATAGTCTACAGGAGCAGCAATAGAGTCTTATTTGATGACTTTTTTTTTTATATTTGTAGTATTTTTATGACATTTTGTTGGATTTAGATGTAATACATTTACATTTGCGCGGTTGCGCCTCTTTATGACATTTGACTTAATTTTCGTTAAAATTGCGTTTCTAAATTATGAATGAATGAATGCATGTTCTCTAAATTATGAGTTTTGGTTGAATGAATGAATGGTTGTTCCTATGTATGAACGAACGAAGGAACAAATATAAACAGGGAACAAGACAGTAGCTACTGCCTGTCTGTTCTAGTGCGTGCTTAGAATCAGCGTGAGTTAACTCACGCTCGTGTTAAAACTAGCGTGACTTAACTCACGCTACTCATTGTCTGTTTTGGCTTAGCTAACACTAGCGTGACTTAAGTCACGCAACGTGAGTTAAGTCATGTTACGTTACTTAAGTCACGTAACATTTTGTACTAGCGTAGGTGAAGTCATGTAAGGGTAAAAAGAGAATTTACTTTGGAAATGAGCAAAACTGTTTGGGTAAAGAGCAGAATTCATTTTGAAATAATATTTTGCTTGAAAGGGGGAATAAATACGGATAACAACAGGACGAGCCGCTCGACAAGGGTTTGTGATCTAGCCTATTTAAAGTTTAATTTAGTTTAACTCGTTTAATTAAAATATCAGCCTCAAGCTTTTCATAAAGTCTATTTACTTATATAAGTTAGATTAAGGCTTGTAAAAAAACATATTACGTTCGTCAAGCCGGTCTATTAAGTTTTTTTTATATAATACATCATTATTGATATTGTTGAAGTTTTTTTCATAAACTCAAGCTTTCATATGATTTGGTTATTTAGTAGCAGGTATATTGATGTGATTAGACTTTCGTAAGATTTTGTTATTTAGTAGGAGACATATTCGTGTGCTTTAGACCTTCGTAATTTTTGACATATTTAGTAGTAGGCTTATATGTGTTGATATGCCTTAGTGAAAAATAGGCTTTTAAATAGGCTTTCAGACTTCATCACGTCTTTAAAAAGGTCAGGTCATACTTTGAAAATGAGCCTATGACGGGTAATAGATCAGGCTCAGGCCTGAAAAATTTAAAGTAGGTCAGGCTTTGGCCTTACAAAGTCCGGCCCGGCCTAACCCATTTCCATACCTAGGAATAAATACAACCAGATTATTAATTAATGGGTTAAATATTTTGTGGAAAAAAATTAATGGGTTAAATATGTTTTTAGCCCCTACAAAATCAAAATTAATGGGTTAATTATGTTTTTAACCCCTACAAAATCATGAGTTTTCAAGTTTAGTCCCTATAAAATTTTAAAGGTAATTTTAGTCTTCCATAATATTATAGTTTGTAAGAATAATTTCTATTTTAAAACCTTTTTTCAAAAAATGTATAAGTTTAGTCCTCCAAAATAGTCTCTATAGAATGCAAATATGGACTAAAAGTGTATAAATTTTTTGTAAGAACTAAACTTAAAAACTTGTAATTTTGTAAGGACTAAAAACATATTTAACACTTAATTAGTTGTATGAATGAAGCTAGTAAAATGATGTTTGTTACTTAGTGGAGTGTTATAGACATTTTCCTTTTAACCTTAAAGTATTTCTAAGCATTCTGGTTCCCTATTAGATGCTCTACTTTTTGTCATTTGTAGTACCTATTGTTGGTGGTGAATCTTGCCCAAAATATTGAGGGAGCAGAAAATATTAACTAAATATTATAATTGAAATTCAAGTCATATAATTTCATAAGAAAAAACATCACTGCAACAACTTAAACACAAGAATAAAGCTCCAAATATATTATCTATCAACCAGATAGACTATCCTAACCTTAAAAAAATCAAAACCAGCTTGTTAAAATGCTTACCATATGCAAGATAGAAAAAACCTTTACACCCGACTGCTACATATACTCTTTGGGGCAAGTTTGACCATTGTATCACTCCTACAAATTGCACAATTCACTCATCAATAAAAAAGTTCAATTTTCGACAATTATGTAGTAACTAATAACCACTACCATCAATTTGAATAAGGATCCTTCATTTCTCAAAAGAAATGAAAATTTCCATCACTATAGTTTTGTGTGTGTAATAGAACATATTTCTAAAATATATAACATGTACTAAGCATTCATGTGATTTATACACACAAATTGTAGTAACTGAGTGTTTCATTTCCTTTGATAAACGAAGAAGATTTTAACTTAATGAACCTATCATCTACAATTTCAATCAATTATCAAGGACAATTTCAATCAATTACCAAGGCAAATTTCCCAAGTAAAACAAACAAACAAACTTATTTTACACCTTCCAAATTCTTTCAATTTCTATAAAACATATATTACATTTTCCACTTATTGTCGAAAGACAACAAGGCGCCGTTAGTAACATAGGAGGGACGTAACCTGATGGTATTTCATAAGGATATATATAGTAACATTTGTCTTTCAAATTAATGCACTTACCACTGAATCATTACTAATCTGACTGATCACAAGGTTCGAAGGTAATTCACCCTAGGGAAGTGAATCAACATTTTGAGATATATTTACCTAATGTCATCTTCATTCGAATTGTTATTTTCGTCATTATTATTTTGGTTGGTATTTCTTCTTCAACCATTTTTTTTATTGATATGTTTTCTTAAACAACTTAGAAACTTGACACTAACTATCTTAGACTCATGTACCACTTGACGTGCCAATTTGTTGATGAAAAAAATATATCCTTTCAACAAATGAACTCGAAGATCTATATGAGACTAAATTTAAATCTATAATGGGGTTCTTAATTGACAAGTTTAAGGTTATAAATCTTAGTTTATGACATAAGAAACACATAATTGTTAATAAACGAAGCAAAAAAGATAAGAAAAAGAAAATGCAAACATATAAAAGTACACAAATCAAGAAAGAAAGATAAAGGAAGTGGTATTACATGGAATAAAGTTCAGTTACATATATCTTTAACTCAACGACCATTAAGATGTTTTATCCTATGTCGGTAGATGTGTAATCTAGTAGGGTAATTTACAAAACTAAAATGAACTCCTTTGCAAGAGTTTCTATTATTTGTATCTTTGAATAATTTTGCAAACATTTCTCTTCGAGTTGACTAGTCCTTGAAGAAGTTTTTTCAAATTCTTGTACTGATAATAGGACACATATGGTTCAAATATTGATTTTCGAGCAAAGAATTAAATGATCGTTCTATCGTCATCTCTCTAGTTAACATGTTACTTTAAAGATACAATTAGTTGACTCGAAATATTAAATCAAATTTATATATAACATTGGAGAAAGACTTTTTAATGCTAAACATTTATTTAAAACAACCAACAAAATGAATATAAGTATAATCAGTGATTGAAAAGTTGATCTATAGGGACTAAATTTTTTTTTTGAACAAACTAAAATGATATATATAAACAACTGTGATTTACCCCGCACAGGGGAAACCACACAAGAGCATTTACAAAAACTAGGTGCTAACCAGAGCAAAGCACCACCAAAATATCAAAACAGATAAAAATGATTACAAGTGGACGCCCATACAAAGGAGCGGTTGCTTCCACCAGTCATGATAGCTGTAAGTAAATGTTGCATGTTTCGATTTCAACCATAAAAAAGATGTCAGTTTAACCTTTTCAATGAGGGTGGAAGATGTAGATGCCATGTTTTTCAACACACGATCATTCCTTTCTTTCCAAAGAACCCAAACAGAGGTAAACCAAATGATCCTGAAAAACATATGTGTGAATCTAGGCAAACCCACCATAGAAATAAATGGGTGAAATGTTGATGAAGATCACCAGACGAAACCGAAGAGATACCCAGCCAGAGCCAAACATGAGATCAGAGGGACCCGAAAACGTCACAGCCCAGAAAGAGATGCGTTGTTGTTTCTTGACTCCCACATCCAGACACGCACACCGCATCTTCACGAGAAAGGACACTCAGCCGCACCAAATTATCCTTGGTTGGAAGTCTGTTGCGAAGTAGGCGCCACACGAATAAAGACACCTTAGAAGGGATATGCTTATGCCAAATGTTGACAACTTGGGACCTATCCACCAACTCACTTGAGGTAGTAAGAAAGCAATAAGCCCCCCGAACCGAATATCCATGAATTGGATCTAACAACCACCTCCAAGTATCTTCGACATTTTCCTGCAAAACAATGTTATGAAGTAACACATAACACTCCCTCACACTCTCCTCCTCCCATGCCAACAAACGTCGACGCCACAACCTCTCCCACCCATCAGCTGCTCCTAAACCCCTCCTCATCTTCTCCACCGAGCACTCCTTATCGACGGACAAATCAAATAGGCGGGGAAATTTAAGTTTCAGCGGAATTTCCCCAACCCAAATGTCATGCCAGAATAAAGTTCCCCTTCCATTACCAACTACCCCACGAGTGTTATTATCAAACTAACTGCCTACTCCCTCACCAACCCCTTCACGAATCCTACTCAAGGACCGCCACCAAGCCGAACAATGGCTACCTCCCTCTTTCAACCGACCTCCCTCCTTGCCGTAACAAGCTTTCAAAACACGGTACCACAGTCCCTCCTTACCAACTAGCATCCTCCAACACCATTTATTCATTAAGGATAAATTAAAAGCTCCCACCCTCTTATTCCCCAACCCTCCTCCATAGGGACTAAATTTTTAACAACTATTTTTCTTATATCCCATTTGGGAGGAAGTATTTTTTAAACAAAACACCAAAAATATAATTTTCCTAATACCCCAAAAATTATCATAATTTTTATTTTAAATTAGTTTAAATCTCAAGTCAATACACCCCATAAATAAATGATTCTTTAGTATTTGACATATAATAACGAAGTGTTTCTCCATAACTAATGTGTTTTTTATTTAAAGGAAAATACATTAGTGGTATTGTTTTATTTTTTGGACGAAACTAGTGGTAATATTTTTTAAAGGACATGCATTGATTGCAGGTGTCAGTCCGTCAAGGGTACTGCAGTTGGTTGATCCAACATCACATGTAAGTTGGAGTCATATTGAATTGTTTATTTGTTCAAAAATCCATATTGAATTTTTTTGAGAGGAAAATCCATATTGAATTGTTTATATACTCACAATTTTTCATATTTTAAGTCGTTTTAGTAATATAAATTAGTCTCATTTTATATATGTTGTTATATAATATTTACGGAATATCAAACTTTTTTCTTTTATATTCACAATCATATTTTAATATTCCCTTTTTAATTTTTTTATTCATTTAAAAAAGCACAAAGTAATTTAGAAAAATATATCATATTGTTTTGATTAAAATCTTTGATGTTCATTGATTTCTTAATTTATGTGCTAAAACTTAAAGGGCTATAATATAAAAGTGAGGTAGTAGTTGTTCATTAGTGGTGAGCCAACACTTTCCCTTAACATGGCTTAGTTGATTTTTTTTATATGATAGCTTAGCTGAATTTTGAAGTCAATTTTAATGAAACTTTATATATTATGACTTCTAAATGATGATAAGTGCTCGGTGCAATGATTTGGAATAGAGAGAACGAATATGCTTAAGTGAATACAAAATTACTTGATGACAAAAATCAACTAATTTTTAAATCATTAAATTTTTTTAAGAAAATTTTCTGACACTTTCATTTAAAACTTTATCCTTTTGTCTATACTTAAATAAACAATTGAATTTAAAAGTTATAAAGTAGTCACCCATGCATTTTCTATGTATGTTTGATAATATAGAATTTGAGAATCTTAGCTAATTCATGTTAGAAATCGTGCATGATTGGGTAGCTAGGGAGCACCAGAGTATCATTGCTTTGCTTCCTTAGAAACGTAAACAATGCAATGCAATGCAAATATCTATCTATAAACTTCAATTATTGAATCCTTCTACGTGCATTAATCATATTTGGAAAATAATTGAATCAATACAAAGTCATATCTAAACATCGTGGATCCAACTAAAAGCCTTCTCGTATCCTCAAAACATTGTGTGTGGCTTAATAGCTTATCCATCTAAAATGTTCACAATGTATTGATAAATAAATTACATAATCATTAGCACATGGCAATTGCCGACTCTTCTTGACGAGTGATTCACCGATATTTGTTAAAAGACTTTTAAGAATATTCGACGTGTTAGAATGCATGTTCGAACTCACTCTACCACTCTTTTTAGGGATATAACAGTTCGGTTTTCTTTAGTTTTCACTATTTTTTAAAACGAAAGCAAACCAAACTAAATCGTTTGTTTCTATTCGATTGATCGGTTTATTTAAAAACAAAATTAAAAAAATCGATACTCATATAGACATACACGAGTTAATCCAAATATACAATTATTTTATTATTTTCATTTCTTTTTTTCAAAAACACACAAGTGATCAAACTTTTTCCTCGTTACACATCATACTTATAAACGTAGTATAATACAATCATAATACAAAGTGATAATAGTTAAAGTTTGAGAAGACTATTAGAAAGAGGTTTCAGTTGACCAACCGTTGAACGATTTCCTTACACAATTTGAAATTAAATAAATTCCTCATAGAAAAAATATAAACGACAACTACTAGGATGCTTTTTATGACAGATAACAAACACAAACTAAACCAAAGTAAAACGATATTTTTCAAGGTAGGAAACAAGCATAAAATTAAGGCATGTATGTAATCAGTATAAATCAAGACATAATACGATACTTTCCAAAAGTTTCAAGGCATAAACATGAAAAAACTAACCAAGAGATTGACAATCTCAACAGTAGTTTGGAACAATGGGTTGGGGGTAGGTGGCGGTTAGGGTTTCTCTTTTTTAGTAGAAGTAAAATAGAGTTTGAATGATGAAATGATGATTGGAGAAAGTAAATGGACTAAGAATTATTTTATGTTGGACTTTAATTTTAGGCCTACACGTAAATTTGGACGAAGAGGGATGATATTAGTAAAATGAAGAATGTGATTATCATCAATTCGGTTTATCGGTTCTTTGGATCTCAAAATGAAAAATTGAGAACTGAACCAAACTAGATCAATTTAGGTTGGTTTGGCTCGGTTTTGAACCAAACCAAACCAAACATGGTCAAATACTTTTTTTTGTTTGGTTCAGTTTGAATTTTCGATTTTGCCGGTTTTGTCCGAACCGTTTACACTCCTAACTCCTCTGCACCAAATATATTTGTTCTCACCAACTTAGTGTCTAAAATTGTTTCATACAAATTAATATAATTAAATAGAATAATTAATTTAAAAAATTACATTAGAATTATGTTAATTTCATGGAGAAAGTTGAACGGCTTCTACAATTTGGTCCAATTTTTTTTAAAGTAAATATAAAATTAAGAGATTGAAAAATCAAGCTATAGTTTTTGGGTATATAATTGTATTTAAAAAAATAATTATTTTTTGCCTTAAAAAGTTGAAAGTTGTTTGATTTTTTTTCTTCTATAAAAGCTCTATTTTTATTACAAAATTAATACATATTAGTGAAATATTTAATACATAACTTTTACAATAAAATTCAAATTTCTTAAATTATCATATTAGATTTTATTTTCTACGGTATGAATAAAATTCATAAATTAAAATATTAACCAATTTATTATGTTTTTCAAAGGAAAATTTATTTAGAGATTTTTTTGAGGGGTTTATTTAGAGAGTTTATTCATATCATGTTAATTTATAAAAGAATATTATTGAATATTGAATAGTGTTGGGTTTGCTAAGCCCAATATTCCTTTATATGGTTGACCCACTATCGGCATCCCCTTGATAGAGCTCCATTTACGACACTCCAAAATAAACTTTGGTGCGTAAAATATATCAATAATTATAAGTTTTTAGTGATGGTGGTCGGACTCTTTGTTATGTTTGGGTATCGGCTGACCGTTACTACTGTAATTACATGATTGACTGATTGTTTCTTGAAGTGATCTTTTTAGTACACCTTGTACTAAAGAGGTTCCACTATTGTTGTTAATATATTAAATTTTTTATTCTTCAAAAAAAAAAATGAAAATCTTGTCTACAAAAATATCAACACAAAGTAAGAGGCAAATCCATATCTAAGATAGCACGAAGAAACAATCGCCTAGGGTTAGAAAATAAGTCTAAAGTTGGAGGCTCAACATAGACGAAAGAAATTAGGGATCCATTAAAAAACCTACATTCTAATAGTTTACTATTTCATCATCAGTGTCACCTTCGTTGAAGTTTTCTAAACTCTAATAGTCGATAATCATAAGTATCATAACTACATCACACCTGTTCGCATTTTCTTCTTCACCATCGTTCCTTTTAATCACCACTCCTCGTTCTAATTAACAATTTTTGTTTTGTTTGTATTCTATTATTATTTTTGCAAAATAGTCTAGTGGTTAGACTCACACATTATAAGTGTGAAGAAATGAGAAACTAAAGGTTCGATTCCTGATCCATTCATACCAATGTTCATAATGCTACCAACCGAGTTGCACTTACATGACACCATTCCATTCCATTATATGTTTTAGTAAACAATACCAATTTTGTAACTATAAAAGAATATTAAGGCTATAATTTTAAAGCCTTGATTAATTTTTATTTATTTATTTATAAACTTGATTAATTCTTTACATTCAAATATTATTTTTGCGGCCAAATTTATTAATGGAAAAGAAAGAAGTACGAAGTGTACTTCCTCCGCAAGTTGGGAAAAGTGTAAGGGGTATTCACCAACGAAGAAAACACCCTATCTTAAAACATTAGAAAGATAAGGGTTTAAAATCATTCCAAAAATACATACTAAGGCTATTCGAGAAAACCTATTAAACTTATCAAAATCAATTATATACTTCTAGAATTAGTTTTGACACGTCCCAAAGTAGAACCCAACATTCAACAAGTATGTGTTGTGTTGGTTATTATTAGGTATAAAAAGTCAATTTTCTTGAGAATTCTAATGCCTATGCAATGTGTAAAACCTAATTGATGCAAACAACAATCACGGTAAAGGAGTCAAACACCATTTTCTAACCATTATTAATATATTGAAATATTTAGTGAGAACAACAATCTAAGCATAATTAACCCATTGAAGGGTACTATAGTGGACCACTACATCTGTGAAGATAGAACTGGATGCTACCTACATTCAAGGTCAATATAAGAATGAGAACATCACTTTCTCATTTATAGTATTTTACAAATTATATCTTGTCCTTATTTAATTGTTGTAACTACCAAGTCAACCTTCACTAATGTAAAGAGACTTGTTTTTGGACAAAATAAATTTTTTTGGAGAGATTTTGGACAAAATAGATGATAAAGTTGTTTATGAAACTAAAATTTTAATATATGATAAATATATTTAATTGGTTTGAGTGAAAACTTTTTATATTGTAAAACAATTATAATAATAAATATAAATTAAAACTATTATCAATGTGAGAGTAAATTTGTAGTGTCACATATTCAGTTAATGTGTCAACCGAAATATAATTTCGGTTATCATGCTACAATTTTTAAGTTATATGAGTTAATTTGTAAGTTATATTATGATCCTCAATCATATTTTTAAGGATCAAATTGCTTATTTATTTTAAGAAAATGACAGGTTGACATCTTTTTTATGTATCATTCATGTACATTCTCACGTGATAGGAGTATTTTAGTCATTTCACATCATACCATCACCTTCTTTTTAGATGAGTTTTACTATTTTTGCCACATGTGGTCCATGTATAAGTGTCCTTTTTTTAAATTATATTTTTAAGATTTTATTTTTTGAAGGGACATTTTTAAGATTGTAAACCACATGTTTTTTATTACATTTTGAAATCACAAATGTAATCAATAGTCGTTCATGGAGGGATTTAGGAGACTTTTTGACTTATCGATTCATAAGGACTTGTCGGTGGGAGAGATGTACGCTTTAGGTTGGGGGGAAGATGAGGAGGCTTGGAGGTTGAGGCGCCGTTTGTTAGCTTGGGAGGAGGAGTTGGTAGTGGAGATTAGGAATTTGCTTACTAACGTTACTTTGCAGGATACTGTATCAGATGTCTGGCTTTGGCGGCCTAATATTGGTGATGGTTACACCGTTCGTGGTGTGTATCAAATGCTCATGCGGCAGGAGATGCATAACGACGACGTCGTTTCAGATGCTCCCTAGCTTTGTGGTATTTGGGTTCTTTGGAATGAAAGAAACCAAAGACTGTTTGCCAACACAACAATAACAACTGTGCAATTACTTGAGAAGGTTAAGATTACATCTCTTAAATGGTTGAAAGCAAAAAATGTGTGCTTTCCATTTGGTTATCATATGTGATGGCAACGCCCCCTTATTTGTTTAGGGATTGGCTGATGTGTAATTTTCCTTGTTGTCTTCTATGTTTTAATCGGAACTCTGTTGTAATCTCGCTTTGTTTCCTTTGACACTCATTGTGCTAGGGATCAAAGCTTTTTATTAATACATCTCATTTTGACTTGTTAAATAAAAAAAATACTTGATAGTGCATCTTCTCACTCGAGGAGAACCGAAAATTGGCAACTAACTATACGCATTATGCACCATTTACTTCAAAATGCTCCACTGAGACAATGATCACCACCACAAAATCATCTTAATTAAGCAATCTTAAGTTCAACATTGCATAAACAAATTACATACCGGACACGTATATATTATTGTTCGCGTCGTTGTCGTGAATGAAATCATGCATGTGCTTCTAAAAAATGGCATGAGAATATATAACAAAAAATATGTAACATAGTGATTTGGATTTAAACAATGAACTCACAAACACATGGCGTCAATCGTGGAAGGTATAAGCAGAAAGAGGCCAAGTTTGGCTCTTTCATTTGAAATTTATATATTGAACGTATTCTACTTTTTCATTGCCATAATTTTCATGCACCGTCATTGTAAGATTTTTTTTTTTTATAGCTTATATATGTGTGTTTTGCTAATGCTCACCTACTCATATTTATGAAGATGCGCATTAGTAAGGTGTACCTTTTTGAGTTGGACAAAAATACCATTGTTTTTAAATTATAAATAAATAAATTGGGGGTAAGAATGTAGTTTTGTTTTGTTTTTATTTTCTCTCACTTCTTTATCTTTCTCGTGAGTTAAACACCGATCACAATTTAAATATTCTCCACCGTACTTCCTTTTTCCGATGTTTGGTGCCGTCATTTTTGGAGTCACGCCGCTCCAACTTAGACTTCGTAACAAAACTCCCATTGATCCTCTTCCCCGGAGCAATCCTCGTTGTATCATAAAGATTTTCGTTATTGCTTTTAAGTGATTTGGTTGACTTTTTTAAGAATAGAGATCACGTCAAACTTGTCGATGGTGGCTGAAATCCCAAAAACCACTATCTTTTAATGATCTCTATTCTTAGTGGAATAATAATTCGATTTGTATTGGTTATTTCACCATGTAATGTGGCATTTGATTTTTTTTTTTTTTTAGACTTGGTGTATTGTGACCTTGTTTTTCTTTTAGACATGTCTTGTCCTTGACTGGGACTCGTTTTTTTTCCTTCAGTATATTGCATTTGCCTTAAAAAAAAAGAAGGAAACTGGTAAGGATAAGCATAAATATTAAAGTTTTCTTAAAAAAAACACAAATAGCAATGTTGGATTAATACTCCTGCATTATTATCTCATCATTCTTAATGTAACTAATACAAAAGTGATTTGCAACATTAACCATTTTGTGGGAATGAAATAGATACTATGCAAAGGAGATGTGGATGGCCTACCTCCTTCCCTTTGATATGAATTGCAAGCTAGCAAAAATCAAAAGTGAAAAATTAAAAAGTCGCCAACTTTAGTTCTATAACAACTAAACAATATATATTTGTTGAGATCTAGGACGATTGTCATAGTGACTTTACTTTAGGTCAGCCTAAGTAGAAATTACCTTATTTCGTAATGTACTTTTATTTTTCAAGTGAGAAAGACTTATGACTTGTTTAGTTTTACGTTTAAGTAAACATTTTGTCCCCGTGAGTAGACATGACAACAAAATCTGTCCCTGTCGAACCCGGCCGCCCTTGCCCTGAATTTAACGGAGAAAAATCGATTTAATTGGGTGCGGGTGTGGGGGAAATTTAGATTTTAAGTACGGGGGCGGGGGCAGGGCCGGGGGCCGGGGTGGGGGATGCTTACACCCGTCCCGCACCCACCCCCACCCCGCACCCGCTTTTTGAAATATACTTTATTAAATTTTTTAATCTTATTTCTATAAGCACTAACCTATTTTAATATATTATTACTCTTTAAAAACATATTTATTATAATTATTTTGCTCTTTTGAAAAAAGTTTATGAAATACTTAATTATTAATATAATTATTGTTTTTTGTTGCTATGAAAAAAATGAAAAAATATGCATTTTTTAAATATTTTATAAAAAATAGAGTTTTTGCGGGTGGGGGCGAGGTTGAGTGTTCAATTTTTACCCCCCGTTTGGGGACGGGGGCGGGGACGGAGATGCTTAAATCCGCCCCCGATCCGATCCGTTGCCATGTCTATTCGTAAGTTTAGGTCATTTGATATGAACAATGCATAATATATGTGAAGTCCGGAGTTCTAACCCCGACCACCAAAAAAAAATTCTTGCGTCCTAATGCAACTATTGCCACGATTTTGTGAAGCTAAAAATTCAAATTTTTCTTTAAACGCACGATTATGTCCAATTCAACCCTGTAACAAACAAACACTTATAAATATTTGTAAGACCAATGACTCATTTAACAAAAAATAATACCAAATTATTCTACGACGTTTTTATACAATGGACAAATTAGTTTAGTTGTTACAATGAGTCAAAGATTGAATTGAGCCTCTTACAAAAATTTCAAGAACTAATTTGGGTATTTGCTAGAGACTAAATTGGGCAACACAAAATTGTGAGCGATCAAAATAATTCTTAATTCTATTTGTAAGGTATAAACTTGCTGCAAATTTTTATATAATTAAGGGTTTGAATGTTATACGAAGGATGTAACCTTTCTAATTAATAGTACTATTTAAACTTTGTATGATCGTGATCATGACTCCTTTAACATGATGCTTTTCTTGTACTTATTAAAAGTCAGCTTAAATTATATGTTTCTTTATTACCTAACACAAAGCAATAAGAACAATTTAACATCGATGGTTAGACAATGACATTGACTTCTACAGACTACAGTTTCTTTTTTCGATATTAATCTTAAGACTAAATGACTAATATTTTATTCACTTAGTCTATCTAATTTTGGAAACCAAACAATTTATGTCTGATTTAAAAAGTTTAAATGATTTATATTTTGACAAAAAAAAGTTTAAATGATTTGTGAAATTTAAAGTTTTTGAGCATATATTATTAGTTATTATGAGATTATTTTTGACGAGTTAAGTTTCGAAGCTCATTTTAGAGTCAGATGTAGGTACTTATTATACACATTATATCCATCAACCAATACTCACATCGACAACACAGTTTGAATTTAGATCATTGTAAGATCAGGATTGAAACCTTACAAACTGGACCAACTTACGTTGACTCATTATATTATTCCATGCAAAAAAAATGATAGAATTTAGAAGGCCTAATATGATTAAATAGTTTTAATTTCAATGATCATTGTAAGATTAGGATTGAAACTTTACAAACTGGACCAACTTACGTTGACTCATTATATTATTCTATGCAAAAAAAAATGATAAGTATTTAGAAGGCCTAATATGATTAAATAGTTTTAATTTCAATGATACACTAATCAAGCCTTGTGGATGAAAATTTATGGTTAGGATGAGGGATCTAATTAAAGGTGCCCGACCAACCAAATTTTCCAATGAATGGAGATTAGTGATCATCAACAAAATTAGTGATACTTCACTTTAAATAACATAATTAAAAAACTACTTCAAATATGATTAAGAAAACAATACTAAAAATGAACTATTCATAATGACTTGGATTATCATGTTTCGATGTCAAGTTTTGAACCGAGTAAGGAAAGATTAAGATGCATGCATCTAACTATCAAGGTTTTCTGTTTATTTTTTTGTTAACGTTTCAGTTTTTAGAAGAATAAAATTCTAACAATTCAGCGTTTGATCGGATGTAAATAAAATTCAATAAAAAATTATCTTCTAAAACCAAAAAAATAACTTTAATTAATAAACAATATAGCTTTATCTGAAATTTACTCGTTTAACTATCAAGATAAAATCCTAGATCCACCCCTATGGACAACTATAAAAATAATGCATGTGATATGTATTCAATTCATTTTTTTTTGAAGAGGCTAAAATGAATTATATTACCAAATCAAAAGTGTCCCTCCTAGCACAAGGTGTATCAGAAAAGAACAACAAAGTCTGAAATAATATTTACAGATAAAACAAAAACTAGAGGAACAAGAAGGTAAATAGCTATTAGCCCATGCCCAACAAGGTAAAATGACTAATTATACCATAACAATTTTCAACAGTTTCCTCTAAAAATAAAAAGTTCAATATGTTTTATAATTTACCAAAACCGTGTAGTCACTAGCCATTGTCTTTGTCCTGCTTGTGTTTACTCATACATGTAGTGCTAGCTGTCACTGATCTTTAATGGAAGTGAATTTGGATTACCTTTGTTGAGCATGCTCCTTTGAGTAGCTTGTGTAGCAAACATGTTTTGTGTATCTTTGATTATAAGTTTTCAGTCGCCAAACTCGTGTAACACGTACGATGGTTCTTCATCATACCATACCAGTATTCGTTGTTGGTTCTATGGGCTATTTGTTCGTTATATATCTATATGTTTAGGGATTTAGATTAAGTGCACGCATTTAAGTCGTCAAATTAAGATCAAATGACCTAGATTTTGAAGTATTTTTTTTATTTCTTTAATTTAAGATACCGAGTTTAAAATCTTGACATGATGATCTTGATCGAACGACTGAAATGTGTGTGATTGCACACAATTTGAATCTGATGCTTAGATATGATAATTTATAGGTATCTTAATATATGTTTTTGAATCATTAATCGATTATGAAGTCATTAGTTAATTAACTATTTAATTAGTTTGATCAATTTGATCATGTTTACATAGTTTCCTTCAGTTTTTTTAAATGTTAATTGATTTAGGTCAATAGTTTGATCGATTAAATTGAGTTTGACACAGAAACATAACTATGCTATTTGGGTCTTGTTGCCAAACCCTAATTATATTATTCGATTTCAAAAGCTCTACTATAAATATGAATCTTGAGAACGTCGATAATCTTACAACACAAATTATCGCAACGTTCAGGGCCGTCTTAACAAATTTGTTGGCCTTATTTTAGATTTTAAGGGCCGACAAAAAATTTAAATTTTGGGCCCCAAAAAACTAAATAAAGCATTATAAAGAAAAATTAATAATAAAAAACACTCTAATGGGAGATGAACCGACAAACCACACACTCAATCATAAATGGGCACACCACTGAAGCTCTGTGATTTGTTTGAAATATTTTCGCATTAACTCAATATAAATATTAATTAAGTGCCTTACATATAAAAAAATGTTTTGACCCCAAAAAAATCAAAACCCAGTGGCATAGCCCAACCTCGACAGGCTATGGGCCGACATTGACAACGTTTCTCATAACCTTAAAAATGCAATGCAACATACTTGAGGTTTGAGTATCAACTCAGAAAGCAGGGTAAACTACACGCCCTTTAGGTTTTCGTCCTTCAACCTTCGATTGATGAGCTACTGTTTCGATACATTACAAAGTATCTGGTTGCTTGAATCTTTTTTATCATATTAGTACTAGACACATTTTTAAAGGTGTAAGTTATCATTTCCTTAACTAAAATCAAAATATTGAAAGTTGAAATCAAGAGTGGACAATGAGTTGGAACAAATATCAATGAATGTTTTGAGTAAAAAACATATCAATGTTACCAACAGATATTTAAAACAAAAAACAGTTGCACTTACTTTTTAAATAAAGAAGACTTTGAATGATGTTAGAAAACTAACATCAAAATATTATTTTTATTGTTCTTTAGATTCTAATAATTTATTTAGGAAAAAGAATTTTGTAAGCTACCGGGCAGATCGGGGATCCAACGCATAAGAGAATCACCGTACTGCAATAAAGGACACGTGTCGGTGACAGATTGTTATTTGACTTTATTAATTAATATTTTTGAAATAAAAATGGAACATTGCACGTTGCTTAATAATGGGATATTTCGTACACTTACCTAAAATTTTTAGACACCACTTTCTTCTCGCGCAATCCATGTGCCAACTTGGTTCAATCACAGTACGGAAAAACCGCAATCTCATTCTTTTCTCATTTCATCTTTAGGTCTTTTTTTTTAAGTAATATTTTTTTCTTCCAATTAAGATGATAATGATAAAATTGAAGAAAAAAAAACTACGAGCTTAAATGGTACTTCAAACAAATTATCAAAAAACATTACAATATAAGCTAGTAAGAAAACTATAGAGCTTATTTGCTTTAGATTTTCTGAAAATCATTTTTGATGTTCTATATCTAGGTTTTTTTTGTTGCAAATCATCTTAAAAAATGATTTTCATGCTGAAAATGACATAACTATTTTAATTAACTCTTGGGAAAAAAAACTATTTGTACTAGAAGGGAGAGAAAAATATAGTTTATGATGTCTATACTTTTTCAACCATATTGATTAAAAAAAGGTAGTTTAACATGCATAGTTTTCTTAACTATGAATGATTTTTTTTTTTTATTAAGGAACTATGAATGATTTTTTAAACATGAGAGAAATTGTTACCCAAATGATCTATTTTAGTCATATGGCCTTACAAGGTATAAGTTATTTACTATAAGATCACAAGTTATCCTCACCAAACATAGTTTTAAGTTTACTCGGGTGTTGAAGATTCCTTTAGGGACTCTTTTGCAAAACAATATAGTAGCTTATCATCTTATAGCCGATAACGTATAAGTTCATATGATTAAAAATGACCTGTTTGGTAGCCATTAGTTTTTCAGGAGTTTAAAGATTATATTTACTAACTTATAAGTTTTCTTGATAGGCACTTAAATATGCCCATGTTGGTGGTCAGGTCATTCGACATTTTTCAAAAGATGAGTTTTATTATATTGAGGCTCATCCCTTGTTCGATATGATGCTTGCATATTTTTACCTATCGATCAACTTCTCTTGCAATCTAGATTTGGGTCTCTCGTTTGGTTCATTGGATTGTGTACGTTGTGTAATTATCAGCTACGTTTCTGGGTTCAGGATTGGATTTCTATCTGATTGATTTTTTTAAAACCACTCTTGTTATCTTCATTGCATTACATGTTTAGGGTTGACATATGGTTGTTGAGTTAGATTAATATCCCTCCAACTTTTTTTTTCCTTTTTTATTTAATATATTTTCCTTTGCTTAGATTTTTATTTGTGTGAATAGTTCTCTTACTTCTTATTCGTAGATTCTTTTGTGTGAATAGTCTCTTATCTCTTTTTGTCACAAAAACATACATTTATATCTTCAATAAATAATATATCTTTAATAAACATATGGTTGGTTCAAGTGATTAGAGTATCTTAAGATATGGTTAAGGATTCTCAGACTCTTGTACATTAAGAAATTCAATTCAGAGAAAAAATCCATCTAATATGTCCAACAAATTTTTCTTACATAGATTAATCACAACTAAATAATGGTTGATACCTTATGCATATAACATAGTTATGAAAGAAAAAAAGAAAGAATAAATTTATATATTTTAGGAAAAAAAAATATCATACATTTACATCGTCCATACCTCTTACATTATGTACCTTTTTAATGTTAACACCTTACACCATACCATCCCCAGGAAGAAACCTTACATCACTCATCAATACACATCGTATTGTTATTTGTGGCATTAATGGTGATATCTCCTACCTCAGTCGAATACTTCTGAATTTGCTACTCCCTCGTAACTGTATTTATGCACCATTTTGACTAAAAAATTGTCTCTAAATATAAACTCTCTTTCAAATTACTAGATGCATTTTTTTCTTAAACATGTTCTTAATTAATATTACTAACTTGTTTTAAAATATGAAACGTCAAATTTAATAGATATACAAACAAATGATAATTTAGTAATATTAACACTCAAAATATACACATTAATTGCACTGACAACTTTTCTTGAGAAATGTAAAAAATGTAATGAGTGCTTACATAGAGGTACGGAGGGAGTATTTGCTACTCTTAAGTCCTATAACCAGTGTAACATTTGCATACAAATAATTTTTTTAAAATAATATCATTTTTAGTTTTTAATATGATATGTACATTTTTATAAAATACTACCGTCAGTCTTATTTATTAGAGAAAATCGAGTCAACAAAAGTTTATGTATCTGATTCAAAATTCAGTTCAGATACATCAACTTTGGTTGACCAAACTTTCTCTTATAAATAAGATCGAATAGAGTAATAACGAGTGTCTCTAAAACACTTTTAAAGACCTTAAAAGATAAGTTTTTGAAAATTCATTTATTCAATACTCCCTCCGTCCCAAATTGTATGTCGCTTTAGAGGAAAAAATTTGTCCCAAATTATATGTCGCTATACAATACCAATGCAACATTAATGTTACTTTTCCTATTATAACCCTAACTATTTATTACTCTCTCTTCTTTCAATTCTTTTATTTATCTTTTCCATATTATTTATTAAGGATAATTTTGTAAAACAACTCATAATATCACTTTTTTCACACAATATTAATTGTATTTCTTAATACGTGCAAAATGCCTAAAACGTCATACAATTTGAGACGGAGGGACTAAAATATTTTGAAAAAGTAATTTCTAAATTTGTGATTTTAAGAGAGAATAAGCAGTCAAATTTTTTTAAAGACTACTACCAGTAAGTAATTTTGACCAAATTTTGCATAGAAACTAGAACAGAATTTTGCAAAAAAAGAGAATGCCCACCATACCGCCACGTGGAAAAACAGAGAAGAAAAGAAGAAAATCAAAGAAGAAGCAGTTAATGGCAGTTAGAGCGGTGATGAGTTAGTTAAACGCGGTCACTTATTAACTTAACCATGGTTAGCCTCTCTCCAATTTCATCTTTCTTTTTGCTATTTAAACCCCTCTCCCTCTCATTTCTCTCCCATTTCTCTTTCGCTCCATTTTCTTCTCATCTTCTTCTTCCTTTCTCTCTCACACAACACCAAAACAGAGAAAACGAAAGAAAACAGAGTGAAGCAACAATGGAGTTACGGTTTTCATCACAGTTCGTTTTCACCATTCTCGCTATAACACTTCTTTTTGCTTTCACCAATGCTGTTGATCATAACGAATCAAGGTGATTTTTCGAAGCTTCAAGCTTCTTCATCTCTGTTTCACGTGCTTGAAAAATTCTCATAATTTTCATATATTTTTTTAAGATTTCAGTTTTTATATGATTTTTCATAATTAGAATGTGACTGTGAGAATGTGTTTGTAACATGATGATAGTGTTGTGAATGGAGAAGAGAAGTTGAAGATTCAGAGCTTGAATAATTCATCAATGGCGGAAAGGTTAGTGTTAGTTATTGCTTAAACTACTATTACTGTTCTTTTTTACGAGTGCGATTTTTGGAGTATTATGTGACGGTTAAAATCGGAGCGTACACGTGGCATAAAGGTGTAGAGAACCGTTGGATTAGAATTATCTGCATGAGATAGTTCAGAATGGAAATTGAATAAAGTCGCAAACAGTACTATTTGCCGTCGGTCAGATCGGATCTGAAAAATCTGAGCCGTTGATTCTGTTTTAGTACAAGCTTAAATGCTTTGATTGTTAATTTTGTCGTTTAGTGATTATTTAAACGGTGTCGTTTAGTTAATATTGATTTTGTGTATGCATTTTCAGCTTAAGTCATGATGCTATCAACGAGCATGCAGTTGATAATCCAGAGGAGATTGCTTCCATGGTTGATACGTAATAATTCTATCTCTCCTCCTTTAATTTAATTATTTATTAAAATTGAGTTAATTTTGTCTATAAACCTATTTTATCAGACAATGTCAATATTGTTGAACTGAACACTTTTATCCGGATTTGAATCTGGAACGTTAAAGTTGTTTATGTGTGAGTTGCAGATGATATTTATCAGTTTATCTTTATTACATATAAAATAAATTGATTTTGAGTATTTTTTTGGTTTGTTTTTTGAGTGATGTATTATTAGTTATGTGATCTCATTTAATTGATCATGTGCATGGTAGATTAGTTTATAGTATTTTCTTCCTCTGTTTTTGGCTTTTGTGAAGAGGAGTCACATGATCATGAACATTATATCTAGATCAGTAGATTCAGCACAGTCTGACCCACTTGACTTTAGTTTGTATTTGTAGTAAACAAGTTTTAAATAGTAAGAATAATTAAGATTCTTAATGTTGCGAAAAATCACAATTAGGTGTTGTTGATATGGTCCCATAAGCGGTTGCATTGTGGTCACTGTGACAAAAGAGAGAAAACACCATTCATAATTTGTTGAGAATCCTCTTTATGCAATGATATATTAGATGCCAATTTCAAATGTTTTTTATATGGTGAAAGTGGTTAATTATTTGAGTTTTACCAAAAATATCAATGCCACTGTTTCTTTTGTGTTTGCTTGGTTAATTTTGATGAAAAAGTGAGTTGGACAAAATCACCGTATCAAAATCATAGTACTAACTTGAATAAAATTACTGTGTTATTGTGATTTTATCTCACTTACTTTCATATTAGTACTATAGTACATGCATTAGTCTTTCTATTGTTGAGCAGAGTTTACACCAAAATTTATGTATCCTTGATACAAGGATCAGATATGACTGATAGATCCATTTCATTAAAATTATAATTAATGACATTTATAGGAAAATTCCTTTTCAAAATAAATATCACCATGGAAAAACGGCACCGTCAAGAAAGTTAGAAATTGTATGAGTAATTGTATGGGAAGGACCCACCATTTATTACCACACTGCAGTAGCATTTAAAATTCCCTATTTGATGACCTTTATATTCTTTGATGCTTTTCACACTCAGATGCATTTGTACTCCTTTTACTAGAGTCATTTTAAATATTCAAAATACTAATTTAATTCTCCTCTGGTTTTATATAATTAATTAATGTAATGATGCTTCAATTAATTCTTCACGTTCTGAAGTTCCCTTCCATGGTGCTTAATGAATCAATCGCCATGTTCTTTGCATATGGGATCATTTAAATATCCAGAATATTTTATTTGCCAGCTTAACCACATGCTAATGTTCTGAGATCCGACCATTTCGGTCATAATAAATTTTTTGTCTTTTTTATTTGATTTTCCTTATCTGAAAATTGCTTTTTGCAAGTACAAACATTTTATCTTTATGTGCCTAAAATCCAATCTTCATGACTTCAATCACGTTATTTTGTTTTATGTATACTTTTTTTCCTTGTTATTGATAGATTTAGTTTGTTTTATGTATAGTTTGATTTAAACTTCTTCCCTTTCATTTCTTGTATAGTGGTCCCCTCTTAAACACATGTCTTGGCGGAGATTTGGTGAAAGTTACTTTCTCCTATGTTTCTTTGGTTTACGAAATTTATACAATAAATTATAATTATTGGGTCTTTGTTTATTATCACCTTTTCTAATTTTTTTAATATGAGCTACCCTTTCTACTCAATCTAAGCTTAATTATGGCTAGGGGACACATTTCAGTATTCAGGGTAATTGTTTTTGTCATGAACTTCAAGATCCTCATGATGTTCTTAGAATTATGCTAGTTATCCCTTGTTTGTCTTTTTATACCTCCCACATACATTTCTAATTAGACTTTAACTTCATTTCAATCGCAACAAAATCAGTAAATCACTCTCCAGTAGTCAAAAGGGTGATCTAAGAGTAATAATTAAAGACATACAATAAATATTTTCATTAGAAGTATAACTTCTAAAATTTTTAGCAGGTGAAAAACAAAATTGTGTGTTACTGATTACCTTGGGTCTCTTGATCACTTACCTGAAAGAACCAAAAACAGAGTTCATAAACCCAGACTATTAGGAATTCATGCAGTTCTCTGTCCCACATCACCCAACAAGGTGGGGTAAGCCACATGAATGTGCTACCTTTGTAGTTTCTACCAGCCTGTCTACAAGCACAATGCATCTCTGGTTTAACCATAACATTTTCTTGATATATTTTGGCTGGTATAGCAGCTGCTATCTGACACATCTATGAGACCCCCATGAACTTATTAAATGACCAAGATTCAGGAAGTTAATAATTATGAATGATAATAATAACTCATTCACCACCGACACCCCAAAACTAGATCTCCCCTAACTTGGCATTTATTGTAGTAGAGAAAATTGAAATATGATGGATGATGCCAACCCTCGTTATTCCGTATACACCGTATCATTCTATCCGTATCCTTAATTGTTGACCCACATGACCGACCCACAAGTCTCATCCCTCATCAGACATCAATAATAATTTCACATTGTCTTACATATCAAACTGTTTATCATTGATTACGTTCAAGTTTTAATTCAGTCCTTTAAGACAAACGGGTAATTTAACAGTAGAAGTCAAAGAAATAAAGTAAAATTGTCCCTTAGCTGTATAACTTCTAAAATTATTGGTACAAATTATTAACATTAATGTAATGTGGTGTTTTATGATCATGAAATTCTACCAATGTTGAATTGAATAGAAAATACTTGTTAAATTTTAAACAGGACTATACGCAATCACACGGAGAGAAGGAGTCTGAGTTTTTTCTCATGCGGGACTGGAAATCCAATGGATGACTGCTGGCGCTGTGACAAGCTTTGGTACCGCCGCCGAAAGCGGTTGGCTGATTGTGCCATTGGTTTTGGTCGAAACGCCATCGGTGGCCGTGATGGAAGGTACTACGTTGTTAATAACCCAAGAGACGACGACCCCGTGAACCCAAGACCTGGCACTCTCCGTCACGCTGTCATTCAAGATAGGCCATTGTGGATTGTGTTCAAGAGAGACATGGTGATCACCCTGAAGCAGGAATTGATCATGAACAGTTTCAAGACCATAGATGGTCGTGGTGCGAATGTTCATATTGCCTTTGGAGCATGCATTACTATTCAATTTATCACCAATGTCATCATCCATGGTGTCCATATCCATGATTGTAAGCCGACTGGGAATGCTATGGTTCGAAGTTCCCCTTCCCATTTTGGATGGAGGACAATGGCTGATGGTGATGGCATTTCCATCTTTGGTTCCAGTCATATTTGGATTGACCACAACTCTCTGTCTAATTGCGCTGATGGTCTTGTTGATGCTATTATGGGATCCACCGCCATTACCGTTTCCAATAACTACTTCACCCACCACAATGAGGTAAACTGAGATTGTCCCTCTCTCAGTGTCTTAACAAACATTAATTATTAATTCTATATACTTTTGTCTTTCTAATACTTTTTTTTACTAATTGAGTTCAAAATTATACAGGTTATGCTATTGGGCCACAGTGACTCATATGTTCGTGACAAGCAGATGCAAGTAACCATTGCATACAACCATTTTGGGGAGGGTCTTATCCAAAGGATGCCAAGGTAACTAGAAGTGATATTTATTTGTTTCCTTTTCCTTTTAAAGGGGATCAAATTTTAGTATTTTTCTTGGGAACTTGTTCTCCTAAGCTGAGCCTTTTTGCCAGCTTAAGGTTTGCCTTGGATCTTCGTATTTGGTACTAGTATTTTCTTTGGGCTCTTGAAAGCCCATTTGGAAACTGACAACATAGGATATGAGAGTTCTACTAAAATTGGGTAAAAATGACAAGTAGACTTCTTTATGTTCCAATATTCCAACTTCCAAGTGTCTCAGAGGGACCTCTGTTCTGCTAAAGAGTGTTATAACTTATAAATATATTGCTTCATTGATTCTCCATCTAGTTCTTGCACTAACAATGGGTTGTTTATGAATATTGCAGATGCAGACACGGGTATTTCCACGTGGTAAACAATGACTATACACACTGGGTGATGTATGCTATTGGAGGCAGTGCTGAGCCCACAATTAACAGCCAAGGCAACAGATACCTTGCCCCTCAGAACCCTTTTGCTAAGGAGGTAACATTCTTACAAGTGTAATGTTGTTAGCTAATGAGATATGTGGATGATAATGTTGACAATGATAAACTTTACTAAATATTGGAAAATTTGATGTGGACAGGTGACAAAGAGGGTGGATACAGGGTCCGGAGTATGGAAGGGTTGGAATTGGAGGTCTGAGGGAGACCTTTTGCTAAATGGAGCTTTTTTCACTCCATCAGGAAGAGGAGCTGCAGCAAGCTATGCTAGAGCCTCAAGTTTAGGGGCCAAATCATCTTCTTTAGTTGGTACTTTAACTGCAGGTGCTGGTGTTATTAAATGTCGCAGGGGTGGCATGTGTTAATACAAAACAGTATCAACAACCAAATGAGTAAAGGGAAAGAACCTAAGCAAACTGAAAAAAAGAAAATTAAAAAAGAAAAGAAAAGGAGAGAAAGAAAAGCATAAAGGAATGGAAGAAAGAAAAGTTTTCATTCTTTTTCCTCTTATTATTGCATTGTTATAGTAGATTTGGATTGGATGAGTATGCACTTGCAGTTGAAGCAACTGTTATTTACACCCATTGTTTATCTTGTCAACAGTTAGATTCTGGGCGTAAAAATTGTACATTTATGAGAACTTTTGTTGTTATTGGATTGATAACAATGATTACTTAGAAGCCATCTCTCACTTTTGGAGATTATTGGTTATTGCAATAGATTTCCCTCTAATTTTCCAAGGGATTCAAATTTATTTTACTCCCTTCCCCTTAGTTTCTTTTTGTCTTCCTATATGTATCCTCTGCTGTATGGTCTTTTGACCCTGTGGCTGTGGAATAGTGTACCCCTCTCGATTGTGTATGTGTGCCATTTATTTAGAAAACACTTGATTTGTCCCAAATGAAATGGGCAATAGGAATGTATTATTGATCAAATAGTTGGTGTTCAAATCAGAATGTATCATCTTATACTCCTTCCTTGTTTATGCTTTTTCTTTTTCTTATGCAAATTATGCTTTTCCATTTATGTGTGGATAAGATGATATCAAATTACTTATACTTTTCTAATTTGCCTTCGAACACCGCAATGGCCAAGAAACAATAGCTTTAATCCTTCGAACCTACCAAACCAATCAAACATGAAACACCAATCTTCCAATGATATAAGTTTCTTAGCCATTTTGAAGCTCTAATGGTGTTATAATGATAAGTAATTTTCCTTTGCTTGGCCATATCGCATATATCACAAAAAAATCCAAGCAAAAGTAAGTAATAACAAGATATATCTTATTTACGGTTTCTAAACGAGCTAATGAGGCACATCCAAAACAAAAATTCCATAGAGTAGAATCAGGAATAGAAAGCAGATTCCAACTAGTTATGCATATAGTAGCAGGCTTATTTAGAAGTCCATTTTAAGTTGTACATGGAGCAGCATGGTTATTTACATCCCTACCATCTTCCAAGTAGTAAAGCACATTGTGTAATCTGCCGAAACCAATCATCTTCAATTCCTTTGCTATCTTGTCTATGGATATCAAATTGACATTAAAAATTGGCAAGTATAACACATCATGTAGAACTATGGAGCTAATGATATGCACAATTCCAACAATTTCTGCTATTGCATAATTACCATTAGGCAACTTAACTTGTGTTCCTTTAATTCTTTTAAAAGAATAAAACACATCCATATAAAAACATGTGATATGTTGCCCCATTATCAAGTGTTCATATATCAAGATTACTATATTTCTTTTTGAATCAGCTTATTTATTAAATCACCAGCAATTATACAAGTACAAAATGGTGAAGAAGAACATATACAGAGGGCCCTAAACCGGTAACCCGAAAACAAAACAGCAAAAAAACACCTGCTGCAGAGCCCACAAACAGCACCTGTCATGAAGACAGAGCCGAAGCAGTGGCTGCAGCACCCGGCACCAAACCAAACAGTCCCTAAAACCTCTCAAACTGCCCCAAAACTAACGCAACAAGCACGCCTTGGGGTTCCAACACCATTCGAAAAAGAGGCAAGGAGGATTCCTTAATCTAGATAAAGCCCAACGCCAAGAGAGGACCTTAATATCCTCGACCAAATCACCCGGTTCATTAATAAGATTATTAAAAATCCTATCATTCCGAGCTTTCCAAATCACCCAAAGAACGGCATGCCACACCAACCAATACCCTTTACGGAGTCTTTTCTTCCCAATTTTCCCGGTCCAACATTCAAAATGTTGAAACAAAGATTGAGGTGTAATGAAATTGATCTCTAGCCAACTACTAATCTTGGACTACACATAAAAAAACCAATTACAATGAAGGAATAGATGAGAAGATGTTTCTCCCGCTTGATCACAAAAAACACACCTATCCGAAGCATCGGCGGGTAAAATTGTCCTCCTTACAAGGTTAACCTTCGTTGGAATATGGTCAAGAAGAAGTTGCCAAGAAAAGACTACCACCTTAGACAGAGCTGGGCTTTTCCAAACCGAACCAAACACCATTTCTTTTGATTCGCTCAAAGTCTCCGGAGGCATCATCAAACCCGCAAGCAACTCATATGAAGATCTAACTGTAAATCTACCCTCCTCTTCCAACTTCCACCACCAAGCGTCTTCTCTTTCCGATCTCGCGCACCCCTCTAGCACCTCAAATAGATTCTCTAATAAACCGTCTTCCCACATGAAGAGATTCCTCCGCCATAAGAAAGACCACACACCTCCAAAGATTACTATTGATAGAGCAACAAGATACACATTGTTTACCTTTAAACTTTGTGAACTCGGAAATAGTAGCTTGATTCACACTCTTATCCACTGAATTCATGACATTGGTTTTCCTAAGGATTGCCATGAGAACTTTATCTTCCTCAAGACCGAATATTGCTACTTGCTTATGATCACCAGATTCTTGTGAAACCTTATCTTAACCATCAACATTGATGTTGTCAGCATCGACCATGTTGATTGAATCGGTCCTGAGCCCTGGAGGGTAACCATGTTTCTTGTAGCACACTTCAACAATGTGACCTAGTTTTCCACACAAAGTACAAACTATGCTTTTGTAAGGGCCATTTCCACGTCCATATCCGCCCCCTGATTTTCTACGATTAACAAGAATATTTGTAGATATTGGAGAAAGCTCTCTGGCAGTTACTAGTTTTTCCAACACGTTTTGAATTTCAAGCTGGAAACGACCCCATCATCAAGATTGTGGATCTTATCATTGCATAATCATCGCTCAAACCAGTAAGAAACAATATAGTAAAATCTTCATTATGAAATTTCTTTGAATTCACAATACTAAAACAAAACTAATGAATCTACAATCAGAAGATCACAACGTCATAATTTGGAATATCATTTCAATCAAAACTTTGTGGATTCTTCACATACGCTTCTGCATTCGTCATCTTGCATTAACATGGTATGATACAAGTATTTTTTTTTTTTTTTTTGGGGAGTAAGTATTTTGGTTTTGATAACATGTTTATTGTTTATGTTGATTTAATTATATGATAGCTAAGGATTATAAACATGTTGATTAGAAATAAGTAATTCCTTTAATTTTAATTTTTATCCAACCATTGATTGTTGGAATTTGTCCTTTCAACCAAGAGGACAAGTGAAGTTGGGTTCTTGATTAAGAGAGGTGTTTTGCTAGACAATACACCTATGCTTGTATCTTCTGCTTTAGGAGATTTGGAAACATATTTTTGAGTGGGTTCTTAATTTTTTGGAAATTGGTCAGAGGAAAGAAAACTAAGAAATGACACCACCCAAAAAAAAAAAACTAAGAAAGTGAAGGATTTGATTTGGCATCTTCTACTTGGAGTATATGGAACATGAGGAACAATGTTATTCTTGGTCTTGTTTCGTTAGCAAGAAAATATGAACTATTTTGGTTTTTATTAGCAAATTGGTGGAATTGTCATTCAACATTCCTCAAAATGATAAAGTCCTTTGGCATTTTTACAAAGTGATTAGCTAAACCGTTATATAAAAAGGTTCAAAGCTCCTTAAAAAAATATTTTTTTTAAGAAGCTAAAATGAAATTTATTAAAATCACAATGAGTCCTGACCAGCACAAGAGGTGCTAGGACTAGAGTCATAAAATAGAAACATACAAATGAAAGATGGGAGCCCCCAATTGTAAACCTCGTGCATCTACGACAAAATCTGAAAAACCCACAAGAAACATTAACAAATGACTATCTTCGAAAGCAGTGAAATTACACTTAAATCGAAGACAACCCTCCGCACAACAACATAAACAAAATCCAAGCCTACCCCATCCATACCACCACGCAAAAACCACACCTCCAAAAAACCCCAACCATCACGCAAGCAACTATCTCCATCACACCACGCAAACACCAATAACCTCGCTAACCCTCCCGTTGGCCACCACCCATTTTGCCACCGTTTAGACATCACCGAAAACAACAGTAAGAAACGATTCTGATGCTCCGTCTCCCTACTGCATCACCGCCACCACACATCACAAAACCTCCACCACACACATACTTCTATATTTATTTTATTCTTTTAAAAGTTAACTTATGTACGAATACTTATTTTATGGATTTGACTTCGTTAAAGTGAATAGTCATTATTAAAGTGAAAAATAAATTAAGAGTTGACATTTTAACCAGACATAATTTTTATGTTTGTGCAACATAATACAGACCATTAATTTATTTATCAACGATTAATTACTCTCTAAAATGAATTGTTCATTTTAGAGGAGTCTTGTCATTAATTTTCATAGCCTAAAAAAACGAATTTTCATAAATACTAGAAGAACATTTCATTTCATGCATGGACCAATGAAAATCAATGTGATCAATAGACATAATACAACTTAATATTTTTTTGTTTTTACTACTGTTACTCTTTTGAGATGAATTTTTATGTATTAATAGTGTAATTTTTGTAAACATACATACATAATACATCCAATCAAATTATATTATAATACCGCTTTTATATATATATATATATATATTTTTTTTTTTTGGTAGATGATACCGCTTTTATATATTTCTAAATTATCTTTACAAAATATTTATATGGTGAGATACCATTAATGTATAATTGTTTTTAGGAGTAATAGTCATTTTGATCCATGAATGTATAACGGGTAGCCACAATAGTCCTTCAATAAATCAAAAATTCAAAATAGTCTCTGATTGTGCACTTCGTTAGTCAACGTAGTCCCTGATATAAAAATATTTCGTTAATATTGTCATATTATTCATTCAATATACTTGCTTATTGTCATATCAATCCTTATAAGTACTTAATTATTGTCATTTTAATCCCTATATGAAAAGCGTTATTGTGAATATTTAGGGATTATTTTAGCGTCATAAACTATTTTGACTAATAAAGTGCACAATCACTGACTATTTTAAAATTTTAATATATTGAGGGACTATTGTGATTACTCCTTACACATTCAAGGATTAAAAGGACTATTACCCTGTTTTTTTTACCATCACAATGCATATAATCTAAATCCTTGTTTTTTTTAGAGGATAGACTAAATCCTTTTGCCATTATAAACTCACACACACAAGTGTAGGTACCGGGGTTCGAACCCCGATCATTGTGTCCGATCTAACAATTTCGACATTTTGCCAGTTGAACTTGGATTTGCAGACAACTAAATCCTTGTTCTTAATTATTAAATTTTATTGAACAATATACATACATATACATGATGGGTTTGTAGCCACATCACAATCTATAAGGGAAGGAAACATAAGAGAGAAAAGGCAATAGGTAGACAATAGACTGCATAATTAAAAAGGACTAATTTGTTATTATTAATATTGAAAAAAGTTCTCTAAAGTTCTTCTGTCATTATCATTGATATCCACAGAATCCATCAATTGTGTTAGCCTCTCGCTGAGATCTTCCACCTCTTTCTGCAGCCTCCTAATATGATTCAATGTTTCTTGCAAGATCTTGGATGCTGATTGCTGCAACACAACAAAAACTACTTGTTATAGAAAGAAAAAGAAAGGCGGGTACATAATTCCATAAAAAAAATTGTTGATCTATGTTTAGATTATAATTTGGCATTTAAAAAAACAAGAGTTAATTAAGTAAATGGTCTCTATAAATATTCAGAATTTTGTTTTTGGTCCCTACAAAATAAAATCACACTTTTTAGTCCATGTGACATTTTCCTTTCGGATTTTAAGGACAAAAATATTGACGGAAATTTTTTACAAGAATTAAAAATGTTGATGGAAAATTTTACAGGAACTAAAAATGCTGATAGAAAATTTTACTGAGATTAAAAAATACGATTTTATTTTGTATAGACTAAAAATGAAATTCTGAATATTTACAGAGACGAGAGATTGTTTACTCGATTAACCCAAAAAATAAAGAAAGATAAAATATAGGTATTGTTCCTACTATTTTTGGCAGAAAAGATAATATAGGTCACACTAACAATTTTAAAGGGATATGAACAAAAATTATGTCTTTGTCAGATGAACCTAAGAATGTTGCTTATAGAGTGCATCACTGTATCTAGGTTTAATATTTTTTAAAAATGTTTTTTTTTAGGAAAATAATTGTTTTATTTAAAAAAACTGATTGTTTTTGAGATGAAACTTTATATTGTTTATATATCAATTTGAGAGATGATTTAAACTCAGTCCCCTTTATACTTTCGGGTCTATGTTTTTGTTGTTTTCGTTCTATGAACTATGAAGAGTGTTAATAACATACTTTTTCAAAACATATCTTTTTATGGGTAGAAATTTAAACATAATTTAGTAAATTATGCATGCCACACATAGATTTATTAAAATGCATAAAAATTTCAACTTAATAGCGTGCACAAAATAGTATGATAAATAGTGTGTTGTTGGCATAAATAGTATGATTTTATGTTAACGATATACTATTATGATTTTATTCAAGTTTTTCAAGTGAAAGAAGTCGTATAAGCCAAACAATTGGTAGATTTGTGGAAAAAATTGGTCCACATTTTCAAATGCTTCCAAACTCAGTTTGTAGAAACAATCTCTTTATCAATTATAAGCTAATTACGTACTAACTTGCAAGCAAAATTCCAATTGCAATCTAAACTTGTCTTTAATTAGTTGTTTTTTCCTTACACAATTCAAAGGTGATAAACGTGATAAACAGGTTGTAAATTGTAGAATATGAAGTAATTATTCATATATGTATGAATCATACAATTTATGGGTTTGTAACATTCATGGTTCCAAGCCAAAACATTAGTGCAGGTACATTCATGGTTCCAAGCCAAAACTTTAGTGCAGGTGCAAATTGTCGTCTTTTACTTACAACTTTGTCATGTAATACAAACCAAAGGTAAAATTATTTTCTTATATAATCAAAATAATTAAAAAAAAATCATATTAATTATAGTAACTTAGGATGAAAAATAAACTTTAGGTTGGTGAAAATAACCTATGTATTTTTTAAAAATAAATTAAGCTAAAGATGTCATTACTATTGCAACCACCATATGTCTGTCTAGCTATATATACAAAGTAAAATTGGTTTTTTCAAAGGAAAATTGGTTATGGAATTAACTATTGGAAACAATGTATGTAATTAATTATGTAGAGCATGCAAATATGAATTCACTAGTTTCTTGGACATGATCAAATTAATCATACCCTTGAGTTGTTTCTTTGGTTCAGCTGAGGCAATAGTAGTTGTAACCTTGACACAAGATCATTAATCTGTTTCTCTTTCAACTTTGAATCTCTTGAGTTTCTTTGGCTAGACATGACTCTCTTTTCTTAATTTTCTTGTGCTTACAATATTTGGCCTATGATAAGATTTTTGTAGTGTGTTGTGTTGCACCAAAAGAAGGTGGTGTTTAAATAGAGGAAGATTGTGAGTGGGAGGTTACTGTTTGGAATGAAGGCACTGATTAGTTGGAATAAGACACTACTGACAAACATTATTAATTTGAATTTTGAGTTGTTTGAATCAAGCTCTCTTTATCACACATTTCTGTAGTACACATATATGGCCCACTACTACTGTGGATTTTATAGTTGTTGCCTAACAAAAACCTTTGGAATATGATTCTATGAGCTTAACTTATTTCTTGATGCATGTATCCTCAAGGAAAACATTAATATGTTTTGGGTTAGACATTTAAATAAGTTATGATGTGTTATTTGGTATGTGTCTCATTTGTGTCTTATATGTTTGAGTTGTATTTAACCTTTTTTCTTCTTTTTCTCACAAATTTAGAAGTGCAACGACGTTAATGACATCCCAACTACTTTGTCACATTAACAAGACAACAAGCACCTTCCACACCTCAAAAATATTATTAAAAAATAGGGAAAAAAGAAATACACATAGGTGGACGAGGCCGAAATTTAAGGAAAACATAAACGGAAACGAAAGAAAGGAAGATTAAACCGTTAAGGTAAAAATCCTCTCAAATATGAGGCGAAATGTCATATCAAGCATAACACTAAACGGAAAAATCAACATTAGAAAGCTTATCAGTACACATGTTACCCTTCTAATAAATATGAGATATATGAAAATGCATAGGTAAAATAAGGAGAATACAATTCATCCTTAGTTATGGATGACAATGGGTAGGGTCTAGGCAGAGTACTATAGTACCCGTTCCCATACCCACACTTTAAAAAAAACATGTATTTGGACTCATACTGGTGTGGATAGCAACATTTGTATCCGTGCTTGTACCCTCCAGCCACCTCAGTACCTGTTTCCGTTACCCGCATTTTTACTAAAAATAAATCGACCAATACAAAATTATCATATCATATTAACACAATTAAAAAAAAAAATTCAAAGATTGTTACATAGTTATGAAATATTTTTATCAATAAAAGAAAAAAGTAAGAGGAGTTTGATAAAATTGTTAGGTGACGTTAATTTTTTATCAAGATTTGTGACCATAGTATTATTCACCATACATGATTTCATATCTTTGTTGATATATTAACATTGTGGTTTATAAATAAACATTTTAAATATATCATAGGTTAACATGTATTTTTTTTGAAAATTGTATTTTTTAAAGGATGTATTCTTTTAAAAATTAATATACATATATTTTTTCTATAATAATATAAGGGGAATATATATTACGCGGGTATGGAGCATGGTGGTTACTATGGTCCCCGTATCTGCACCCATACCCGCTCATTTTTGCGGATAATCATCCATCTCCATACCTATTATGTGAATTTTTACCCTACCTATTATGAGTATTTTTCGCAGGTACCCATTGAATATGGATCAAATTGTCATCTCTACATCTAGTCTCAATTTCTCAGACACAAGTCTAGAACTAGCGGAAACACTAAACAACCAAACAAAGAGTTATGTTCTACCCAAATACGAAATCAAGGTTTAGAATTGATGATACTTTTGTTTACCTAGTAGAATAGACATTTTCTTTTAATATTTGGCTTCTTATTTTTGAAAGCCCAAATGCCCTAAAGTCTGTTTAAATGTCTAAATCAAATATGTAATAAAGTCTTTTGAAAGATGATATATTTAGGTATACTATCTATTTATATAGAATACTTTAGAAACATCAACAAGTTGATAATTTTAACACATTTTAATTAATATGTCCCCTAAGAAAAGTAATATATTATCAACAAAAGTATATTAGTATATTATTTAGATGCAATTAAATAAATCAGTATATTTGATCTAAACGATATATATGTGTGTGTGAAACAGGTCTATAAGCTTTTAGTTGATTTGAAGTCTTTTATCTTAATTTGGTTAATAAATAAGTTTGACATAGCCTAGACATGATGACTAAGTCATGCAAAAACACTCAAGAGGTTCTCATATTTTTCATAAGAAAAAAGACTATTAAAAAAGTATAGCAAATATAACATGAAAACAACTGCACAATGACATGACAGTAAGATATGTAGCAACAACTAGATTCCAACACTAAATGACAGAAACGGAACCTACAAATAAAATACAGAATCACCAAAACAGATATGTGTTAGTGCAGAGGAAACTGTTCTGATTTACCTTCATCTAAAACTAAACATCAAACACTTATTTTGGTAGTTCCTCTGGTCTCAATTATAAGCAAAAGTTCACTGATTCATTCAATAACCTATGGTCTATAATACAAACTAAATACATAGTTATTGAATGAATCTAAAACGTGAACTTTTTGTTTATAATTGAAACTGGATAGAGTTCAGATAAAAGGAGCTCAATAAATTTTAATGGTGACGTCTTCGTGTAATCTCTATTTCGAGTTCTAATACAAAGGAATTGAATTCATACCAAGACATAGTTTTTTGGTTAACAAAATTATTAACGCTAAGTATTTACTGACTTTATTGATTACTAATCTTCGCTGGAAAACATGACTTTGTCGATATATCTTTATTATTTGATATTGCATGCCGATTATATTCTTTGATATAGTTGGTTCAGAAGTACTCCTGTTTGATATTCTCTTTGGATTTGGAGCATTTGTTGGTTGAGCTATCAAAATCTAACCCAATGTATAGAGAGTAATTAAGAATTTAAATATTAAGAACACTAAGAGTTAACATCCTTTCAAAAAAACACAAAGAGTTAACATGATTAAAGAATACATGGCCCACGTTTCCTAGGTTTTAATTAATGTAAAATTGTAACTGGAACAAACAACAAAGAAGCTTTCCCTCTTTAGCTTAAAATATTTTTCTACTTTTGGCCTTATTCAAGCATTAAGTTGTCCACATAGCAATTTTGATGCAATCTTAATCTAGCATTGGTGGGAACACACAAAATCTAAAAGAATTGTCAGTGGATACATAGGCAGGGAACAAACAAGCAATAGCATTACCTATTGAAAATAATTTTAATATATGGTTATCACCTTAATTTGGTTTGTACTATATCGGCGGTTCCTTTCAAAAAGTAAAGAATTGTATATAAATTTATTGTTAAACCGCAAGACAACTTTTTGTCTTACGTACAAGTTGTTTAAAATACAAAAATAATCTTTTGCCCACCAAAAATAGATATAAGACAAAAAATTATTCAATATCATAAAAGTTTATCATATGTTGTTGTCATGTTTTGTCTTGTGTTGTTTTGTCAAGTAATTAGTGTTTAACATATCACACGCTCCCTAAGGGTGCATTTGATCTGCTAAAAAAATGAAGGACAGGACATGACAACTCCAGTTGTACAATGTGTAATTCTAGCGTACAAGTTTTATAATGTTTTATGCGATGTTTCAACGCCAGACACACAGTAGGCAGATGTTCCGGTTAATGTTCCAACATCACACAAATAAACAAATAAAACGCAGAAAAATAAATGACAAGAAAGTAAAGAACACAGTGAGTTTGTTAACCCAGTTCAGTGACAAACACACCTACTCTAGGGGCTACCAAGTCAGGAAGGAAATCCACTAGTGTAGTCCTTATTCTATAGGAATCAACAAACTCCTCGTTTACACTAAAGACCTAGGACCTACCCGTATAGATCAACTTAGGAACTCCTAGATCTGAGATCCCATCTCACTATCCTATGGTCAATCACAGCTCCTATGACCTATCAGACCTAAACACAAACTCAAACGACGAAGTTACCTTCAAACACAACAACTAACACCTTGTTTCACAACTTCGGTGTAGTATACAAGAGTACCAAACTCACACAAACAGTCCTAAACAAGTATCACAAACGATACAAGAAAGGCTCACAAAAGGTTCTAAACCTGCATCACAAACAATACAAGAGTAGAGCACATGTAGACTTAAAACCCTAAAAATCTAAACTTTTTAGTATGACGGCTTGAATGATCAATTAGGTCTTGAAGTCTCCCTTATATAATGAAGCAGCTTGGGCTAAATATTGTTGTTGGGCTTCAGCACATAGCAGATCGGTTCGGCTAATCTGCAAAACAAGAATCAAAACAAATATTTCCTAAAATAAAAATACTACTTTAGAAATATTCCACAACTGATTCCTGTAAAGATATGCGCGTTGTTTGGTCAATAAGATAAGGAAATATTGTTTCCTTAAACAATAAAGAGCACGCGTACAAATAGGCATGAACTCAGGCACACTGAACCGTGCCAGGATGTTGGAACATTGTATCCAACATTTTACAGGGATGCCTAACCACATGTTGGAACATTGGTTCCAACTTACACAACAAGGATATTTGTTTTAGCAATAATGCAGCCAATACAAATACCCAACACAATGTTTGATTTGTAAAACTGTTTCTGGGATAACACAAACTGGAGGCAAGGTACATGATAAAAACATAAATTTATGTCCCTTACTAAACCACATCACAACTTTTTGTCTCACGTATAAGTTATCCAAAATACAAAAATAATTACTTTTTGTCCACTAAAAATTGTATAAGATAAAAAAATTATTCAATATTATAAAAGTTTGTTATGTGTTCTGCCTTGTGTTACATTGGTTCTGTCTTTTGTTCTTTTGACTAATATATACTCTTTAGCAAATCATACATACCTAAAATTATTGTTGGCCAACCAATAACCAGTGTTGTATTAAACATTGAAAACGAAAAATAAACATGAACATTTATTTTATTCAACGAAAGGGACATTTAAAAAGGAATGAATGTGTTATTAATCAAGAAATTCAATCATTGTATTATGTCATATTAATCTTTATGTAAAATTTAAGTAATTGGACATATATCAAAGATTTGATATTTAAATTCGTTTCAAATGTATATTATCTGTTAAAAAAATTCAGTTAGTTTTTCATTTGTAAAAATATTTATAAACTTAATCTTTGAATTGAAAAGTGCTTGCAATAGATATTAAGTTTATAAATATTTTTTTCAACCGAAAATTGTAAGGCACTAGATATATCAATTATTTCATTTATATACATACATATATTACTTAACGTTCATTTTTTTATTCAATGTGAGACTCCTACTCATACACGATGTATCAACAATCTTCTTCTGTAGTGTGGTTTCATCCATTCAGTTAGGTATGTTACCCTTCAAACAACAATTTTCATCCTCATGCACTTGCATCTCAGTTATCACTAGACATCCATGAAACTAGGCATGGCAACGAAACTCATATCCGCGGGTACCCGTCCGAATCAAACCCATTTTGACGAATTTTCTCTGTTTTGACTGGGTTTGAGTATGTGTTTGGTTTTACCCGATTTCAAAACACGGATACGGGGCGGGTAACAGGGATATTGGTACCCACCTCGAACCCATACCCAAACTCGTTCCGAATGTATAAAATCAATTTATTATCCCTTTTATGTAAATAAAATCCGGAACCCTATATCATTTCACTCACATAGTCAGAGTCTCAGTCTTTCAGATGACACACACTTATCATAACTTTCTCTTATCTCCTTACATATCACACATTCTCGGCCTTTCTCTTCTTCATCATCATAGCCATCAATTGTCATCATCTCTTTCTTGGATAATGCATTACAACATTGCGCTCGGGGCTGAAAAATACTTTAGTTTTTATTTTTAAAAAATTATCCACTGTGGGGGATGGGTATGAGGCGGGTATACCCGAACCCGTCGGGGGAGGGGATGAGATTCGATTTCTCATTTCCGTTGAGTATAGGCAGGGTAACATGTAAGTATATGAGAGTAGGGTATGGGGACGAGGAAGGTAAAACCCGTCCCCACCCCACCCCATTGTCATGCCTAAATGAAACACACTACCTGACCACTCTCCACTTATAAAAATAATTTTTTCCGAAGTGGTTTATTTACGGGGCTTGATCAAAAACTAGTTCAAATGATCAATGACGTGGCTCTTGATTCAAATTCATATAAGTTTCTATATTCACGTTGAACCTAGGTCTTGATTCGATTTTCACATTGTCATCCTTAATTCAACTCTAATACCATTTTAAATAAATTTGAATCCGACTCTTAAAAATCATCTCAAGGGATGAGGTACCCAAAAGTCGTATATTCTTTTAACCACTTGAAAACTTTAACAAAGTGAGACTTCAATACAAATTCAACATTCAACTAGACATGGCAACAAAACCCGCCTCCGCCAGACACGGCCGCCCCCGCCCCGAATTTAACGAGGAAAAGCCGATTTGACCGGGTGCGGGTGTGGGGGAAATTTAAATTTTTAGTACGCAGGCAGGGTCGGGGGCGGGGGATGCTTACATCCGCCCCGCACCCGCTTTTTGAAATTTACTTTATTAAATTTTATAATCTTATTTTCATAAGTACCAACCTATTTTAATATATTATTACTCTCTAGAAACATATTTATTATACTTATTTTTCACTTTTGAAAAAAGTTTATTAGATATTTAATTATTAATATAATTATTGTTTTTTGTTGTTATGAAAAAAATGAAAAAATATGCATTTTTTAAATATTTTATAAAAAAAAGAGTTTTCGCGGGTGGGGGTGGGCCGGGAGACCCGTCTCCAT
>Ga0228711_1000838_pt1 | contig 41655 bp, 26 predicted proteins | sample MedpolnodulmetaG_2_FD_177996 | JGI IMG/M metagenome (GOLD analysis project Ga0228711, IMG submission 177996) | Root nodule microbial communities from Medicago polymorpha collected in Santa Monica, California, United States - brown nodules | ecosystem: Host-associated > Plants > Roots > Nodule...
CTTTCCCTCTAACCTGAATATGACTAATATTGCTCTTATTCCAAAAGGAGACTCCCAAGTCTCAATGAAGGATTGGAGGCCTATTGCTTTGTGTAATGTGGTTTGTAAGATTGTTGCCAAAGTTTTAGCAAACCGGTTTAAATTAGTATTGGATAAATGCATCTCAGATAGTCAATCAACCTTTGTGCCTGGGAGGTCTACCTTAGATAATGCCATGACTGCTATTGAAATAATTCACTACATGAAATTAAAGGTTAAAGGTAAGAAAGGGGATGTTGTTTTAAAACTTGATATTAGCAAAGCTTATGACAGGATTGATTGGAGTTACCTTCGAGGGGTTATGACAAAAATGGGTTTTTTTGATCAATGGGTTAAATGGATTATGATGTGTGTTGAAACACTGGATTACTCTGTGCTTGTTAATGGTAATGCCACAAGTCAAATCATCCCAGGAAGAGGTTTGAGACAAGGAGACCCATTATCCCCATATTTGTTTATTATTTGTGTTGAAGTTCTTTCTGCTCTTATTCGAAAAGCTGAAGCGAGGGGTGAAATCAATGGTGTCAAAATTTGTAATAATGCTCCAATTATATCTCACCTCTTATTTGCTAATGATTGTTTCCTCTTTTTTAGAGCCAATGTGGACCAATCAAGTAAACCGTGAGTCATTTTATCTACCTATGAGAGAGCTTCTGGTCAGGCAGTGAACCTCCAAAAATCAGATATTTTTTGTAGTAGAAATGTTCTAACTATAGATCATAATAATATTGCAAGCATTTTGGACGTATAGGCTGTTCTGGGTACTAGCAAATATTTGGGGCTCCCTTCTATGATAGGAAGGAGCAAAAAATCCACTTTCAGCTTTATTAAAGATAGAACATAGAAGAAGATAAATTCGTGGAGTAGTAAAAGTCTTTCAAAAGCCGGTCGTGAAGTTCTCATCAAATTTGTGCTTCAATCTATGCCTACCTACTTTATGAGTTTGTTCACTCTCCTTGTCTCTCTTTGTGATGAAATTGAAAGAATGATGAATTATGTTTGGTGGGGCCATTCGGGAGGTCAAAGTAGAGGTATTAACGGGCTTTCTTGGGATAAATTGCCTATGCACAAGAATGATGGAGGTATGAGTTTCAAAAATCTACCTACCTTTAATCTAGCTATGTTAGGAAAACAGGGTTGGAGACTTAAGACAAATCCTGATTCTTTCGTAACTAGACTTTACAAGGCAAGATATTATCCCATGTGAAATTTCTTTGAGTCGACTTTAGGACATAAGTCTAGCTTTGTATGGCGAAGCATATGTAACACTTAATTTATTCTCAAAGCTGGAAGCAGATGGAGGATAGGCGATGGTGATGATATCTCAATTTGGTATAACAAGTGGATTGCAAATGATATTACACTTATCCTACATGCTGATGGAGATTTTCCTCTAGCTGATGTAAGAGTCTCAGATTGCATGCTACATGACCGCAAGGAATAGAATTTACCTTTCCTACAGTCAATTTTTGATCACCAGGTGGTTGAACATATATTGAAGACACCGCTCTACCCATCAGTGACGGAAGATCGACTCATCTGGAAAAAAAAAAGTAAATCATGACGAATACTCTGTTCATAGTGCATACCGTTTTTGTGTGCAAGAATTACTTGATACATCCCATTTCAAGGTACAAGGCTCTTGGAATCTAATTTGGAAGCTCAAGATTCCTCCAAAGGTAAAACAATTTATTTGGCGAATTTGTAGGAATTGCTTACCAACTCGTGTACGTCTAAAAGATAAAGGAGTCGCATGCCCTATGAAATGTACACTGTGTACGGTGAGCAATGAGGATACACTTCATTTATTTTTTCAATGTCCAAATAGCTTATATGTTTGGAGTATGCTTCCTTTCTTTTCTTCTATTTTTATTTTGCTTCAACAAGATATGGATAGCAAGAATATTATCTTCAAAGCATTACAAGATTTATCTAAGGACGATGTATCTTTATTTTTTTGTATGTTGTAGAGTATATGGAAACAAAGAAACAACAAAGTGTGGAATGAGGTAATTGATGCTCCAGTTTATGTTGTCGAGAGAGCAAAAGTTATGCTTCATGATTGGCAAGATGCACGTAGGATTTGTAATACATCTTGTGCACATCCGCGACAAGAAGGAAAAGTGAAATGGATCAAACCAGCTGAAGGAAGATTTAAGTGCAATATTGATGCTTCTTTCTCCCAGCTTTCTAATAGAGTGGGAATGGGAGTTTGTATAAGGGATGATACATGCACTTTTGTTTTGGCAAAAATTGAATGGGTTCATCACTTACAATTAGGACCTATCGATTTTGAGCTTGATGCTAAAAAAGTGGTGGATAGTTTTTCATCTGCACATCAGGATGTTACAGAATTTGGGATGATTATTCATAATTGTAAAACTATCTTTTGAACAATACTATGTCAACTCTAGTGTTGACTTTGTGAGGAGACAAGAAAATGAGGCAGCCCATAGATTAATTAGGGCGGCCACATCCTCAGCTAGTTTCCAGATTTTGGTAGAAATATCAGATTGTATCGAATACATTTTAAGTAATGAAATGATATAAGCTTCTTTCCTTAAAAAAAACAAGAAGAAGATGCTTAGTGTTATTAATTAGAGGATTATTTTGAAAATAAGCATTAAATGTATCCTGTAATTTGAAAAGGACTTATAATTATGTTTTAGTCAAATATATAATATGGTGTGTTGTTGTTGTAAGTATGTACAATACAAAAGGAGAACTATGCAATATAGGGCCCGTTTGTTTTGGATTTATTCCCAAAAAAAAATCTAATTTTTCCTTTTAAAAAATCACTTTTTTTTCATTTTTTTTCGTGTTTGTTATGGATTATTAGAAAAAAAAATCAGTTTATCAAAAAAATCTATTTTGACCTTAAAATGAAAAGTCATTAGGATTAACTTTTCTCAAAATCTTTTTTTAAATAAAAACAAGGAGGTAACACATGTAAATGTTAAAACTCATTTTCTTTTAAAAAATAGATTTTTATGGGTAGTAGACAAACAAAAATAACTTCAATTTTTTTTTTATAATCTCTAAAAATTAATCTCTAGATTCTTTTAATATAAAATTTATTTTTTTAAAGTTAAAACAAGCACACCCATAAGCTACCTCATAATAGGTCTTACATGACAAGAATAGATGAAATAACGTGCGTCTATATTATTGATGTACATATGAAGTCTCAAATCATTTGAAATTCACACACAGAACAATGAGATTCTCAATTCAAACTTGAGTAAAAACGTTTAGCCTAACAATATCAGTATTGACATTTGAACTAGATCGGACAAACTATACATTTGATGGACGAAACACCATTCACAGTTCGTATATGCGTGTTCGCGTTGCCATTGATGTTACTGTGCCACTGAAAAAGGAATGGCGTGTCCGTGCCTCCAACGGTGATTTTGTTACTGTTTATTTTAAATATGAAAAACTCGGTGTGTTTTGTCACAAGTGCGGTTTGATTGGACACACGGATAAAGTGTGCTCGGATTTGTTCGAATTAGAAGCTGATGATGGTGTCCGTAATTGGGGAGCCGACCTGAAGCCAGTCACACAACGCATTGGAACAGCTGCTGCAAACCGATGGTTACAGGACCCAATCCCTGCCTCTATGCCGCAACATAATTCTCACAACGGTGCTGCTCCGGTTGGCCGCGACAAAGCTTCAGAAGGCGTGGGAAATTCTGTGAATTTCAATGACCGTATGCTTGCTTTTCAGTCACAACTCACTGCCATGAAACAAGATGTGATTGCTGCTCAAAACTCCATGTTAATCAAGAAAGGTAATGCTGCAATTTCTGTTTGCAACGTGCATCTATTGCCTTCCTCTTCCAAAGGTACCTCCGCCTCTAGCTTGCTGCCAGGCCGCCCTCTGGTGCTTGGGTTACCTGCTGTCCCGTTTTCAAGTGATTCCAATAATGAGGCACCGGATGAGAGTGGTTCGGATTTGAAGAAAAGAAAGCGAATGCTAGCCCTTCAGAATGAAAAAATATTTGCTGCTGAAGGGGATGTGGGAAATTTTGTAATAGGTCCTAATGTTAGTCATGGGGGGGATATTGATATGCATGTATTTGATGATCCTTTAGGTGATGAACAAATTGTAACGGCAGGCCCTGATGCTCAGGCCTTCCTAGATAAATGACTCTAGTGGCGTGGAATTGTCGGGGTGTAGGTAGCCCGAGTACAATTCCCGACCTTAAGTACCTAATCCGGCACTTCAATCCAGATCTTTTATTCTTAAGTGAGACTCTAGCTCACCGAAATAAAATTGAAGAACTTAGTGTTTTGCTTGGTTACGATGCTTGTTTTCATGTTGACCGCACCGGGAGAGCCGGGGGTCTAGCTTTATTTTGGAAAAATTCTTTGCAATGTCAGCTTGTTAACTTTTCAAATAATCACATCACTGTTGAAATTGTTAACTCTACTCTTGGTACTTGGCGCCTTACGGGCTATTATGGCTTTCCTAATGGAGGTCGTCGGCTAGCCGCTTGGAATTTCCTCCGACAACTTTCAACTCAATTTTCAGGTCTGTGGTGCATTTTCGGTGACTTTAATGATATCTTGGACGCAAGTGAGAAAAGGGGGCGCACCATACGGCCTCCTTGGCTCATAAACGGTTTTTGTCGAGCTGTTTTTGATTCAGGTTTATCTGACGTCCCGGTCGAAGGATATCCGTACACTTGGTTCAAAAGTCTCGGCACTTCGCATGCGGTGAAGGAAAGGTTAGATCGCACACTTGATAATAATTTATGGTTTGATATGTTTCCTAATGCATTTGTTGAGACTCTTGTGGCACCTGCTTCTGATCATTATCCTATACTTGTAAATGTTGCGCCTACACCCCGGCCTCATGTGCATAAAAGATTTTTTCGTTACGAAAATGCGTGGCAACTTGAACCGGGTTCAAGGAGCTAGTTACTAATTCTTGGCAGGACCATTCGGCAAGCACCCTTATGCCTAAACTATCATCATGTGCGGAAGATATATGGATGTGGAAAAAGCATCATTGTCATAAATTGAAAACAGACATAGAGGACTGCTGCAAACAAATGCAAGATACACGGCTGCAAGTTTCTGACGAGGACCAAATTCGCATGATTGAACTTCGGAAACGTATGCAGCGATTGCTGTCCCAAGAGGACGCCTACTAGTGCCAACGGTCTAAAGCTCACTGGTATTGGGATGGCGACAGGAACACAAAAAAATTTCATGCATCGGCAACATCTCGAAAAAAGGTAAATCGAATACTCTCTCTTGATGATGACGCAGGTAATAAGGTTACTAGTGAACAAGGTTTGAAAGAAGTAGCGCGGAATTATTTTGTGAATATCTTTCAACAGCAGGCTAGCGACTTTTCTTCTGTCATAGATGTTATTCATCCGTCTATCTCTGTTAATGATAATGACATACTCACGGCACCTTTTACGAAGGCCGAGTTTCGAGATGCTATTTTCTCTATGCATCCGGACAAGTGCTCCGGCCCTGATGGTTATAGTCCGGGCTTCTACAAACATTTCTGGAATTTATGTGGTGATGACATCTTTAAAGAGTGTTGTGGCTGGTTAGATACAGGCCAATTTCCCCCTGATTTAAATATTACTAATATTGCACTTATTCCCAAAGGTTCTTCGCAGGTTAGCATGAAAGATTGGCGGCCAATAGCTTTGTGCAATGTTTTGTACAAAATTATATCTAAAGTTTTAGCAAACAGGCCGAAGAATGTATTGTCTCAGTGCATCTCTGACAATCAATCCGCTTTTGTCCCCGGCCGCTCCATCCTCGAGAATGCTATGGTAGCAATTGAGGTTCTACATTTCATGAAAGCTAAGACACGCGGGGAAGATAGGTATGTTGCTCTCAAACTTGATATTAGCAAAGCATATGACCGTATGGACTGGAACTATTTAATGGCTGTTTTATATAAAATGGGTTTTCACCATCGTTGGATTCACTGGATGCGCATGTGTGTCGAATCCGTAGATTATTATGTACTTGTTAACGGTGAGCAGGTTGGCCCTATCATTCCAGGACGTGGCCTCCGACAAGGGGATCCTCTTTCCCCTTATCTTTTTATTATTTGTGCGGAGGGCCTCTCCTCGCTCATTCGCGATGCTGAAGCACGAGGTGCCCTTACGGGAACAAAGGTCTGTCGCCAAGCACCTTCTGTTTCCCATCTTTTGTTCGCTGATGATTGTTTTCTTTTTTTCAAAGCTAATGAGGAGCACGCACATGTCATGAAAAATATTTTATCAACTTACGAGCTAGCTTCGGGTCAAGCAATCAGCTTGCCGAAATCTGAAATCTATTGCAGTCGCAATGTTCCTACCGCTCTTAAAAACACCATTACCACTATTCTTGGCGTTCAAGTTATTTTGGGCACGGGTAAATACCTGGGCCTACCGTCCATGATAGGTCGAGACCGTAAAGCTACATTTGCGTGTATCAAGGATCGTGTTTGGCATAAAATCAACTCCTGGAGTGGTAAATGCCTCTCAAAAGCGGGTCATGAGGTAATGATAAAATCTGTTTTGCAGTCTATTCCTACTTATGTAATGAGTATCTTTCAGCTACCCGCTACTTTGATTGATTCCATTGAAAAGATGATGAATTCCTTTTGGTGGGGACATGGCCGCTCGACGCATCGAGGGATAAATTGTGAGAAGTTGTCGGCACCAAAAGTTCATGGAGGTATGGGTTTTAAAGATCTCTCTGCTTTTAATTTAGCTATGTTGGGGAACCAGGGATGGAAATTTATTACAGAGCCAAACTCTCTTGTTGCTCGCATTTTTAAAGCTCGGTATTTCCCGACTGGTTCCTACCTCACGGCTACTGTTGGACATAATCCGAGCTATGTTTGGCGTAGTATTATGCGTGCTAGATTTATAGTGTGTGGGGGAGCGCGGTGGAGCATAGGCTCAGGTGCAACCATTCCCATTCTCAACGAACCTTGGTTGTCGAATGGGGAGTTTATTAGTAGTGATACTCCCGGTGCTCACTTAGTTCATAACTACACTGTTAATAGTTTGATGAATTTAAATGACAAAAGCTGGAATGAACAGGTGATTCGACAGGTTTTTAGTGTGGATATTGCAGATAAAATTCTACACACGCCACTTATTGCCCCGGTTGCAGAAGACAGAATTCTTTGGAAAGCGGAAAGACACGGACGCTACTCGGTACGTAGTGCTTACCGGCTGTGTGTAACAGAATTAATTGACTCCTCATATTTAAGGCGCTCGGGGTACTGGGCTGGTATCTGGAACCTTAAAGTCCCACCAAAAGTTAAGAATTTAATTTGGCGCATGTGCCGTGACTGTTTACCGACTCGGGTCCGTTTGTTGGATAAAGGTGTTGCTTGCCCCACTAACTGTGCAAGTTGTGCCTCTACTCATGAGGATCTTTTGCATGTTTTTATCGAGTCTCCTTTTGCTTTACAGGTGTGGCACATGACTGGGCTTTGGGGCTCGGTACAACATGCCCTGGCTCACACTGCCTCAGTTACAGATGCCGTTTTTTCTCTCTTAGAGAAGCTGTCTATTGAGCTAGCTCAACGCCTGTCCACCGTTATTTGGAGCCTATGGAAACATCGCAATATTAGAGTTTGGGACAATGTTACAGAAACTAGTGCTGTGGTTGTAGACCGTGCAAGGAACATGATTACAGATTGGCAACTGGCGAATGCTCCAGATGTCCTTGCCACTTCTCTGCAATCTCAGCATGCAACGGCTGCCAACATCGAGGCCTCCACACCGCACCCGCATATCCGGATATCATGGCAGCCCCCTATATCAGGTAGATACAAATGTAATATCGACGCGGCTTTTTCTTCTCAACATAACCGTACAGGTATTGGCATTTGTGTTCATGACTCAGAAGGCGCTTTTGTCCTGGCTCAGTCCATTACACATCCGTGTACTGTTTCGGTGGATGTGGACGAAGCCCTAGGGCTGCACTTTGCTTTGCAATGGATGAGTGATATGCAATTTGATAACGTGGACTTTGAAACAGATTCTAAGTTGACCGTCGATGCCTTTCTTGCTACTCGTAACGACTTGTCTGAATTTGGTTGTATTATTTCTTCCTGTCGTTCGTTATTCCGCAATTTATTTTCTAACTCTAGGGTGGAGTTTGTTAGGCGACAAGCCAACGCGGTTGCTCATGCTCTTGCACGAGAGGCCACGTCTTTAGCTAGTCCCACCGTCTATTATGATATACCCACTTGTATTGAAACTATTATTATTAATGAAATGGTATAAGCAAGTTTCCGTCAACAAAAAAAAAGAAGTTAAATCTATATATAAACACAGAAAATATATTCATAATCATGAGTGTCTATAAATCACTTTTAAACCTATGCTGAAGAAGGGCGAATTTTTCTTTTTATGACAAAAAGAAACGCAAAACTTAAAAGTTATTTTCCTCATCCCCGTGCGCAAATTTATAATTTTAACTAAAATGTCAATTATTAAAAGGACAAAACTTAGATACAATTCTCTAGGTGCTTTTCGTATGGTTCTTAACTAAAAATACATCTTTTATTTGATATAACAAACATTGAGAAAATTATGGATTTAAAAAATCATGGTGAATTTAGTTAAGAACCATACGAAAAACACGTAAGAAATTGTACCTAAGTTTTTTCCTTATTAAAATTGTGGAAATATAGAAATATAGCATGATAAATTGTAACCAAAAAAAAAAATAGCGTGATAAATATCACTCAATCGGTCCTAGTTTTTTGTTCGTTGAGTGGGTGGTTTTGAGTCATTTTTTCTTGAAATCTTCCAATTTCATCTATTTATCGTCTCTTTAAATCTAAATAAGTTATCGATGACATGTCATCTTACGTTATTATTAGCATGTTTTCAGTCATTTTCAATAGGTTTATCATCCATAATAGAGTAGTATTAGAGCAATTGCCTATGATTTTGGGACATTTGTAGTGTTTTCTATATTTGAGTCATGTAATTATACTTTTCCCGAAACATAGCAATTCTACGGTGTTTAGATGTAATTCACGAAAAAACCATGTAAATCGGAAAAGCAAGACATCTACAGACTTGTGAAGACTTTGGGAAGATCATGAATAAAATTCAAGAGATCTCGAAGGACATTGCAAATGGAGGAATTATGTTTCCAAGTCCCAAGACATCTTATATGGAAGAAAACACCCAAAAAACGAAGAAACAGACATTTACGCGTAGGAAAATGCACTGGGCACCTGAAGCATGACCCACGCTTCGGAAGAATGGCCATGCGCCCCAAGTGTGGGCTAGGCGCCCCGAGTGTGGAAAAAATAACACTTGGGCACCTCAAGTGTGAGCCAGGCACCAATGCGGCATAAATACACTTGGGCATCTAGGCATGCACCCCAAGTGTGGGAAATGCGGACCAAAACTGCTTTTTGCTACTTTTAAGTGGAAAAGCCCGATTTGTAATCCCAACTTCAGGTAGAAACTCTCCCTGTAAATATCACTCCTCTATTTTATAATTTCTCATTTAGAACGAAGCGTTTCAAGAGGAAGTCAAGCACTAGGAGCTTTAAGGAAGGAGTCTCTCTCCTCACTCTAAGTCTCTAGGGTATGTTTTTTTTCTTTAGTTACCATGAGTATATAAATATTTATAGGCTAGGGTTCTAAGATGGACCTCTATTTTATTTGTTGGATTATTTCATTTAAGTTCTTTATTCAGTTATTTTATGAATCCTATTTAATTTACTATACAAATTATTTATTTCTTCTGAAGTGAACCAACCTTGAGATAATCGTACTTAGGGAAGTGACAACTAATATTGGTTAAAAGCTACCTGAATCAGGAAGTAACTAAGATAAAAATTACGGTAATTAGGGAAATAGTAGTAACTTCAGGGAATTAAATCAACATAGTAACTTTACTCATTTTTCATCCTTGGTAAGGTAGATGAGATATGGATGCCCCTTTGTTGAAATATAGAGAGGGATGAGGGAGCCTTTAGGACCATTGAAAATTTAGGAACACTAATTTAAGTCTATGTTTCAATTACCTCTGAGAGAGTAAGAACCCCACTTAATATTCTGTATGAAGGTGCAATGAGCCTCTAGGATCAACGATCTTATGCCTTTGAAGCGCGTATAAACTTAGGTGTAATTGTTGAAACTCGACAGCTGGAGGAGAATAAAACCATACCTCTGAGTGAGTAAGACCCCATACTAATAATCCTTACAAAGGTGTACAAACCCTATATGATTGACCCTATACAGTAGCGCGCGTATAACCTTAGTGTGATCAAAAGGTGTAAGTTGACAACTGGAAGGAAAATAAAACCCCACGAGCTCATCACTTTTATGAGAGACATATAACCAATCTATAAATAATGCTTGACTATTAGTTAATTCCAACAAATGAATAGAGAATGTTCGAAGATTCCTAACTGCCGCCAACATTCTGCAATAAAAAACCAGGTTAACTCCTAACCTCTTGCTCTGCTGCAAATAATCTAAATTGCAACCCCCCCTTTATCTTTTATGTTATTTGTTTTATTTTATTTTCTTGTTCCCAAATAAGTAACACGAATTGTCTAGTTGGAACGACGATCCCTGTAAATATGATACTCTACTCACACTTTATTAGTTGGTAAACGATTTGGTACACTTGCCTAAATCCAACCATCAGTACTCCTTAGATTTGTCGACAAACTAGAAGCAAAAAAGGTCATTGATGAAATCAATGAGGGTTCCTTTGGGACTCATATGAATGGGATGTGATGGCCAGAAAGATCTTAAGGGCTAGAGTATATTGGTTAACCTTGGAGTCCGACTACTTATACCACGTGAAGAAATGCCATAAATGTCAGATCTATATTGATAAGATGCTTGTATCATCAACTTCACTAAACAACCTAGCTGCACAATGGCGTTTTTCATGTGCGGAATTGATGTAATTATACTCAGTAAGCCTAAAGTGTCAAACATGCATCAATTTATCTTAGTCTCCATCAAATACTTCACAAAATCAGTTGAAGCCTCTTCTTATGCCAATGTGACAAGGTAGGTAGTCATCAAGTTCATTAAAAAGGAATTGATATGTCGTTATGGTCTCCCAGAAAGAATCATCACTGATAATGCAACCAATATGAACAAGAAACTGATGAGTGAATTGTGTTATGATTTCAAAATTCAACACACAATCCTCACCACATCAGCCAAAGATGAATGGGGTTGTAGAAGCCGCCAACAATAAAATCAAGAAGATCGTTCAAAATTTGGTAGAAAATTGTAAAGACTAATATGAAATGCTTCCCTTTGCATTACACGATTATAGAACTTGTGTTCGCACCTCAACAAGGACAACACCTTTTTTCATTAGTGTACGAAATAGAAGTAGTACTCCCCATTGAAGTGGAAATTCCTTCAATAAGAGTGCTGAGGGAATCTAAGCTAGAAGAAGAAGAGTGGGTCCAAGCAAGATTTGACCAATTGAATCTCATTGGAGAAAAAATGATGATAGCTTTATGCCATAATTAACTATACCAAAGGAGACTTATAAAGGCTAGTGATAAAAATGTTCACTCTAGAGAATTTCAAGACGGTGACTTAGTGATATAAAAAATATTTACCATTCATAAATATTCTCGTGGAAAATGGACCCCAAATTATGAAGGACCATATGTCTTGAAAAAGGCCTTCTTCGGAGGAGCTCTCTAATCCCCCAAATCTATATCCATCCAATCCATCGACTACAAAATTCATCCATATCCATCCAACATATTTTTAAAATCCAATGGATTAATGAAAATATTTTTTAGGAAGAATTGAAATATTAATATAAATCCAATAGATAAAAAATGTCCTAATAGTAGAAAAGAAAAAAATATTTAAATATTAAAATTAATCGAGAACTTAGAAATTGAAAAAAAATATGAAAATATAAAATTATAGAAATTTAATAAGGGTGATAAAATTGATAGCCTGGATAGATAAAATTATTTTTTCTTGACAGGGCCCAAAACAAATTTTTTCATTAAGTCCATTCGAAAAAAAGATGATATTTGACCCAAACCCAAATCAATTTTATTATAACTTTATTTTAAAAAATTATTAATAAATATATATTAATTGGGGGTGGTTGACCCGCGGCCACTTGCGTTGAACACCGCCGATGTTGGAACACCATCAGACACGGCCGTGATCAACCGCCAGACCGCCGCTGGTAATCGAAAAATTGGCATGTGGCCCCGTTGACCTCCAACAGCCGTCCCATCACATTTTTAATTATATAATTAATAATATGAAATATTTCTGAATTAATAAATTCATTGGGATTATGTAAAAAAAAAATTGGGATAAAAAGAAAACTTAGTATTGGGCCTTGTTACATAGAATATGCTTGGACATGTATCAAATTAATTATACAGCAGGTTATTGCCACCACCCCACCCCTCAAAAAAAATTAAAATTACATTAGGTTATTAAATTAAATCATGAATAAAAATGTACTTTAAAATATGGATCAGATGGACATCCATCCATTAAGAATCTAATAATGGATGGATCAAAAGGATTGGATTTGATGGATTTTTTTGAAAAAAATTAATGGATTGTTTTTATCTATCTATATCCTTTCAATCCACCTATTTTATCACCCCTAATGGACGGTGAGGAAGTGACACTCCCAATAAATTCAGGCGTGGTAAAAAAGTACTATGCTTGAAAAGAAAAAAACATACACACACAAAAGGGCCCTGTTGGATCGAAAATCTAAAAAAGGAGACCTAGCAAAAAATTAGGGTATCCTGGTAGGTTGAAAACTCGGAAGAGCAATCTACGTAAAAGTTAGGGGTTAAAAAAAGACTTGATAGGTTGAAAACCTAAAAAGGTGACCTAGGCAAAAGTTAGGACATCCCAGCGGATTGTAAAGTCGAAAAAAAACCATGCACGCAAAAGTCAAGGATTTCAAAACAAAAATGTGTGTCGAACGCTACAAGGTATGATGATCGAGACAGATCCTGACTATGCCAACTACTATTCTCGGAAGAAGAAATATTGGGTGTTGATAATTATATTTTGACTAGCTCTTGTTATGTTACAATGGAAACAATTACCCACGAAGATATTAAATTTACCTAGGAACCTAAATCCTTGGCAAAATACGCAGGAAACGTGTTTCCTGCGGAATTTAGTTACACCAAATTCCGCAGGAAAAGCGAGAGGTTCTAATAATGGCTGGGCTTGCTACAAAGAAAGTAGAAGCTGAGCCAGGGCTAGTGCCCAGGCTAGCTGGGGGGGGGGGGGGGGGGGGGGGGTGGCGGCTCCGCCCCTGAATGTATGTACGTGAGATCATGCCTTTGGGGTGCGAGAGAGCAAGTTTTCAAACTTAAAGAGCAATTTGCCTATTTTTTTTAGTTGAGATAAAGTACAATTTCAAAAGAAAAACCAAGAGTTAGACGATACTCGTCTGTCAATTGAAACATGCTGGTTGACAGGGTAGTAGTATGAAGTTCAAAAGAATATATTAGAACACTTTTTTTTGTCACTACTAATCTTATATGAAGGAATTAGATGAGACAACCTATATAGCTCATTAGGTATAATATAAAATATGTTCCCTTCATTCTTTTGAGTTTTCGAAGAGACTACGAAGTCACTACACTAAGTGTAAGACACTTCAATATTTGTAGAAACTTCCATGAATTAAAAAAAGGGTTAAATATGTTTTTCTTCCTTCTAAATATTACAAATTTTGATTTTAGTCTCTAAAAAATTAAACAGAATGTTTTCATCTTCACAAAAAAATTATTTTGCTTTTGGTCCTTTATGGACACTTTATGTTCATTTGAATGTCAAGATTATAACTCTTTTATGTTCAAGATGTATCCATGTTATGTCTGTTTATTATGTTCAACATTTATATATTCATATTATGTTCAAAAAATGTCAAAATTATATCCATTAAGGACCAAAAATAAAACAAAATTTTTTGTGAGGATGAAAACAACTAATTTTATTTTTTAGGGACTAAAATCAAAATTTGTTATATTTATAGAGACGAAAAACTTATTTAACGCTAAAAAAAATTCTAAATCATAATAATACAACATCCTTAAAAAGAATGTCATGTAAGACTTCCTTAATTGTATTTATGTAATATAGTTGTCGGATTTGAAGGAAGATGAAATAAAACTATAAATTATCATCTATTATTTTATATTGTTTTGCTTTTACATGCATATATCAAGTAGCATGGACTAATCTTTCATGTCTTATTAGTTGTCGCATATTGTGGAAAAGCACCATATTTTCGGGAACAATTAAATGCATTTACATGTCAAATTTCTTGTAGTGATGCCACATATATATTATAGAAATCCAGAACCACCATATCTAAGCAAATGGCATTTTAAGCAAACGGAAAGAGGTTGTTTTGTGTTTTAAAGTAGAGTGAGAGGTGTTGTTCCTATTCTGGTGCAAACCAAAATGCAACAACAATTATCAATCGTTTGGCGTATTTTGATATTTTCGGAATGTTAAAGAGCAAATTTAGAAGTAAAAAGAGCAAAATCCGATAATGAATTTCACACAGCCCAATATAGGCATCTAACATCAAACTACTTGTGCAATAATCTCACAACAATAGGCGTTACTTTTCACCCCACATTGAGTACTAATAAAACCTCTTAGATTATCTAGTTGTTAGAAATTTACCTTAATAAGAAGAATAAGTGGAGTGTCTAGGGATCAAACATCGGCCCCTACATATATTATGTAATGTTCCTACTAATTGAGTTAATCTCACAGAAAAACCTCTCATATTTTTAAATTTGTATTCACAGATGACAAATTAAATACATAAATTAGGGACATAGTTTACTAGTTATGGAGGATAATTAGAAATAATAATTTTATTACGAGACTACATAAGTTAAATGTGATCAACTATCTCCCTTAAAGCATCTTGAATGACTGTTTTTATATACTTATACAACTCATATACATTTAGGCAAATAATAAAAAAGAATACAACTCTTGGTGTATGATTGGTTCTACACATTATAATTAATTTTATTCAATCCCTCAAAAAAAACAAAATTTTATTCAAAAATAATTAAACATGTCAAAATCAATTTTATATCTGTATAATCAATTTTACTCCTCCAAAATTGTAATTAAAAATATACACTTGAGCAATCCACCTCTTTTGTCCATGGAAAGTAACCTACGCTTTTTATTTGTTTTTTATTTTGAAGACACAATTTTTTATTCAAATGTTATCATACTTTAATTAAGTCATTTCAACAAAATCAATGCAACTCACTCTACATCAGATTTCTCAAATAGATAAAGAAAAATATAATAAGTAACATATTCACTTTCATATGTAATATGATAAGATAACCAATTGGAGATGCCTAATGTAACTGATCAATTTTTATTTATAATTAATTCGGGAGGGAATACGTATGTATATATTTAGTATTTGATTAATGATCAATTTTTTGTGCATGTGCATGACTGTTGGTGCTTCTGATTGATACATAGAAAATGAGGAAAAAGGGAAGGTTTCACTCCAAACAGCATGTTTGTGTTATGAGTTCTGAATGATCTGCAAACAACAGTAGGAAGCAACATCTTGATCACTTTTTAAGCGTGAGGAATATGATCTTTATATGTTAAAACAACATCTTCAATTTCATGATAATAATAATAATACAATGGTATGTTTCTTTATCTATTGCTCATAAGTGGATATCACATGCTATCTCAGAGTTTAGCTCCACATTTAATTTGCACTCTCCCTAAAAGGGATACAATGGTGTTCATTTTATAGATGATCATTAGATTGTAATAAAAATCACATATAACCATTTTGGAATACGGTAATAAAAATCTCAACACTCATTTTGTTTCCGACCTCAAGTTTGTGTTTTGTGTAAGGGGGATACAATGTTTATAAATTACGATTAATCTTGATTTTCAAATAATGTTGTACTTTTTAGTGCTAAGTCAAGGTTTAAAACATTTTTTACGAGTTTGAAGAGAAGAGAAATGGAAGGGTTTGAGAAATACATTGAAAAATGGATAAGTTTTTTTACATTTTTTAAAAGAGATTATTTTAAAGAAGAATGGTAAATAGCGATTATGATTAATATACTATTAATTTTAAGAAGAAAAATGCTAAATATCCCGACAAAAAGTCTCACGATATTATGACGATACTGTATTATAATCATGTGGGCCACCTTTTATGTTTTCCATCACCCCATGTATTCCTATAAATAACTAAATCCAACGGTTGCAGATCTTCGTGAATCATTCTAGATAAAAAGCTTCACTGTTAATAGCATAGCTGTTTTAAGAATATCATAACAATATAAATTGATTTTCAAGAATTTATATGAACCCTCCAAAACCCCACCATGTGTTAAAAATAATGATAGTTAGTAGTTAGTTAAAATTATTTTGCCAGTTAGGATACTAGTTTATTTACTATATTAGTCACAATGTTGACTCATTTGTATTCTCTCTTTCATTTTTGTATCATTTTAACTAGGGCTGACAATGAACCGAACCAACTTAAATATAGTTCGAAATTCGACTCGGCAATTAGTCCATTGAATTTGGTTCATGAACCTAATGAGTTGAACTTGAGTTGGATATTAAGTTCGTTAATTAAATGAGCTGAACTTGAGTTACATATAGTTCGACTCGTTTAGTTCACAAGTTGGCTCGATTAAATATATAGTTGATTGATTTCATATACTTAAATAATTTTTTAGTTAGTTTTTGATAGTTTTTATATTTATTAAATTAATTAAATATTTCAAAAAAGACCTTAGAGTTTAAACGTTTTTGTTCCTTGTTTTAAAAAACCTAGGAAATCACTACCAAAAAAAAAAGCCTAGGAAATAGAAACTTTAACTTTATAATATCCCTTTTATTACTTTTGCAATTTCCAATTTCTTTTCCAATCTTCAATATTATTACGTTTTGGTTCCTTTTCATGTCCAATTGTTCACAAAAACAAAACTTTTGCTCTCCTTTGATATCAATACAAAGAAACACTCTAGTCTAGTTGGTAAGACGAATAAAAAACTGAATTGGCATGACTACTATGAACTTAAATATTTCAACTAAATCACGGATCTCTAAGGCCTACTAAAAAGGTATGTCATCTTTTTTAAAGGTAAAAAGGTATGTCATATCCACAAATCATCTACCATTTTCATCTCTCTTCAACCTAAGCTATTGCTATTGTTTGGAAGGTATTCCATTTCCTTCTCTTTCCTCTTGCACCATGTAATTCTAGTTTCTCACATTATGTTTGCAGACTGGCTTATTAGGTCCCTTGTTGCAGTAAAACGCAATGCTAAATTCATTTTTTTACTGTTGCTATTGAGAGACTAAGCAGACATTGTGTATTGCATGCTTCTCCAATTTGATTTTTTACTGCTGACAAAAATATATAATTTTTGAGTTATGTAATTTGAGCAATCAAATTAAACCTAACGAGTCGAACCGAACTGTTCGTGAACCTTAAACGAGTCAAACATAAGCTGAAAATAAGCTTGTGTCAAACTCGAACCGAGTTTTAAGCTAAACCAAATCTTATTGAGTCGAGTCGAGAGCTCCAGTGAGTTCGACTCGGCTCGATTCATTTCCAGCCCTAATTTTATCTATCATTAATACAATAGTTTTGTAAGTTTTTCTCTCTATTTTTATGGACACCATGTTTTCTAACATGGAATCAGACCATGATTGCTATCAACTTTAAAAAAATATTTCCACTACACTCAGAAAATTCAATTTTCTCATCTTCATTTCCTTATTTCCTTTCTTGTTAATTTTTTCTTTCCGATTCAATTTCTTGATTTCTAGTTTTTGATTCGGCATTAGTGTCTTGATTTTTCTTTCGATCAATTTTGTTTCTTCTCGTGACCATTTTTTCTTTGTTTTCATTGAAATTTTTTTCGATCTGAGTTTGTTCTTGATTTATTTGCTTTTGTAATTTTTTTTTGTAAAGCCAAAATGTGATTCATATTCACGATTTAGTTCATTCTTGTTCTCACATTTTCCCTTAAATTCTAGGGTTTTCAATGTTAAGATATCATTTTCCTCAATTTTTGTTTGAATTCTGTTTGATTTTGATTCGATTTTGTCATCATGTTTTCCTTTTGCTTTGATTCGTTTCTTCATCATGATTTCTTGTTCAACTACAATATTCCTTCGTTTTTCTTTTCTGAGTGTTCATCACAATTTTGCCATCGTATTTTACCCAAATCCTTGATTTCGTGATTTCAATTAGATCCCATTTCAGTCTATTAAATCATTCATTTCTTATTCAGGTATAGTTTCAACTCTACGAGTCATTTCCATTTCAATCTTATTCATTTTCCTTTAACATGATCAAGTTTAAATATGTTTCTCATTAATTTTCTTTCGTCTTCAATATATTAGGGTTTACAATTTGATCCCTATTCTTGGTTCAATAACAAATATTAAATTTGGTTTTTTGTATTGTTGCACTTTGCTCTTGATTTGTTTCTTGGTAATTATGTTATGGTTCAGTTTGGAATGTGTGATATGATTTAGAAGAGTTGATTTCTACAACTTCCGTCCAGTTTGAAAAAAAAAATTACATAGTTTTTTTGGATAAACATTGTTGTTGTTAGTTCTTTTTCTCCAATTGATGGTTGATGGCAGTGTCCTTCATCTTAAAGATTTGTGATGAAATTTCTATATCACTTTCAGTTTTTAATTTTTATAATTCAACTTGTCATTGGTTTTAATTTCAGTTTTGATGGAATTATCCCTATCGTTTGAAAAATATTCATTAAGAAGCAAACATTATGGTTAGAAAGTAATTGCTTCACCTAAAAGATTGCATTTCTCAATTATAGCAGACTCTTGAATGTATTGTGTGCTCTAAATCAATTGACAGGCTTTGGAGTAAAGGGTTTTGTTGAACTTGTTTGTTGTCATGTTTTGGAACTTATTGTTTGAAAGAAGTGACAAATTAGATATCAGCTTGTTAGTTTTGTGCAAGCCATTTTTTTATGTTGAGTATTGTGTTGATGATTTTGTTTTGGTCCTGGATCTTTGATGAAGGTATCATTATAGTTGTTGGACTTATGCTTGCAAATGGAGTTCTCTTCAAGCACGATGTTATTGATCAAATTGTGTTGGGTTGTTATATTCTTTTATGTGAAGTTGAATTGGTTGTTGTGATATGGACTAGTTTTTTCATCCAATTACCACCAATTGGAGTTCTTGGGATTCTATATGAGTGCATTGGAGATGAGTCCAAGACTAAGCCAAATAGTGCAGGTTTTAGTTCCATGACATTGCACTACTACAACTGTATATTGATGATGATTAATTTCAGAACATGGTTGGTTAAAAATGAATGTCAATGGGAGTATTGTTAGAACACGAATGGTTCATACAAGTTCTTTAAGGTTTTGATGATAACAAAATATTGAAGAACAATTGGAATACTATCATATGTTCAAGTGTGCAGATCTAAGAATGAGTCTATCAAGAAGAATGAACATATGAAGAGCATCAGAAGGAACATGAGAGGCTTAGAAGACTATGGTAGAAGATCTAAAGGAAGGTCAACCAGAAATCAACATTCTTAGAAGCAGGATGTCTGACAGAAGCTGGAGAGTTATCTCCATAGATTCTGTGTAAGACATCAGACTCAGAAGCTGACTAGCATACTTGGATGACCCTCAGATTTGAGAAAATTTTGAGGGACCCAGAATACACGTAAGCTTTGTCTTATTCTGTGAACTGTCCCTATCATAGTATCTGATAGATCAATTCTTTTGTCTTCTTCTATCTCGTGTGCAAATAAACAAAGGACCTCAAGAACAAAGAGAATGCAACATATAATTCTTCTTTCAGCAAAGGAAATTCAAAGGACCATTCAACGGAATTATCCATATCAAGCGAAGGGTCATTGTTCTTGATTGAAGCTTCTCAATGACTCTATTTGCGTTGGCACTCTTCAGCAACGTCTCTCAAATCTCTACTTATATAAGATGCTAAAGACCTGAAGAAATAATAAGACTTTGCTATTTTTCGGTGTCATTACTCTGTTAAATAATATATCACAAAACACTTAGGATTTTAGCTTTGAAGTTCATATCTTAGAAATCCTAAGGAGTTTGTTCATTTGATCAGTTTACACTATAATTGTTAAGTCCATTGTAAGAACAAATTAACTTGTTTACGATTGTGTAAATAATTAGAAACTCTCTCGCCTGCGTGCATGCGCAGATAAGTCTCTTGGAGAAACGTTGAGCACCTATAAGTCTCGATCACTTGTGATTGAGCAAAGGGAAAGTCATAAGTAGTTGTGCTTAAGCAAAAGGAAGTATCTTGGAGTTGTCCTTGAGCAAGAAGTCTTTAGGTAGTGTCCTAGACCAGGAAGTCTTAGGTAGTTGTGCTTAAGCATAGAAGTATCTTACAGTTGTGCTTGAACATATAGAAGTCTCTTGGAAGAGTCCTTGAGCAATTTGTAATCCAGAGTGATTATAGTGAAATCCCTTGGAAATGCAAGGGGACTGGAATACTTCTGTGTTGTGGGAGGAACCAGTATAAAATTGCTTTGTGTGTGCTTTCTCTCTCTGACTATTTATCTTTGTGTTATGCTTTCCACTGCATTCAGACTCTGAGTCAGAATCTGCAACATCAGATTCTAACAAGGTTTTTATAAACATTTAAAAGAAGAAATCGTCAAAAAGGCCAACACAATTCAACCTTCCCCTTCCTGTGTTTTTTCTCATCTTCAAGTATATCTATGTTGGTCACTGCTGACTGGTTGTTAGCTTTCTATACTTTGATTTTAGATTCCTTTATTGGATGGTGCTTTAGGGAAAGTGGCATATGGCTACTTGTGTAGACTTTTGTTATTCATTGGTATGTTTTGTGAAAGGGTCACTTGCCTTTGCGCAATTCGAAGAATATAGTTTCCACTTTATATGCACATCAAATCTTTGGGGATGTGTTTTCTTGATGATCTTTGTGAGCTTTTGTCATGGATGGTTAACCATATGGTAGCTTATGTTAAATGGTTAAGCATGTGTTGTTGCTTCTGCTTATTGGTTAAGCTTTTGTTGTTTTCTTTTGGTATTTGGATGTTGTGGAGACGATGTAAGAATCTTGAAGGGGCCAAAAGTTTGTCGAAGACTTCCAGCAGCTATGCACCTCAACTATTATAAGTTTTGTTGTCATATATTTTTGCACCTTATTTTCGTTGTTTGGTATTAGCTTTGTAATCCAAAACTCAATCTAAGTATTCTTTTACCTTGAGTTTGAGGGAGGCTATTAAGAATAATGATATATAATAGTTAGTCAAAATTACTCATAGAAGTAAAAGAATGATGAGAAACCTAAATCCTCTGAGAGAGTATGAGGGAACTATAATCGTAAAGATAGCAAGAAATTTCAAGATAATAAATTTATGCAATGCCATAAATTTGATAAATACGGTCATGTGCCAAAGGATTATTGGTAAAATAAAGAAAAACGAGTTGCTAAAGACAATGATGATAATGATGAAGCAAATATTGCACAAGAGGATTTTGATGGTGAACCTCTGGTTTTAATGGCACCAATTTTAGATGATTATTCTTATTCTAAAACTTGGTCATAAGGCATGGCTAATTAAATTTGAGAATACAATAAGAAGCAAAATTAAGCTAGCTGGTAGCAGATCATTGCAAGCAGAAGAAGTAGGAAATATGGGTCTTTAAAGAAGTGATGGTAGTTTAGAAATCATTAAAGATGTATTGTATGTGCTAGGTAAGAAGTGTTGGTCAACTTATTTAGAAAGGATTCTCAGTAACAAAGAAAAATGAGTGTAACAGTCTGTTTTTAGCTAGAATTATTTTAATTATTTATTATATGTACTTATGTGTATTTGGTTTGGGATTGGTGAATTTTTGGCCTAGAAGAATATTTTAGTCATTTTTAGACTAAGGGGTATTTTGGTCATTTGGCGATTAAGAGTAAATTAATAGGTTATTTTTGGTGTTTTAGTGAAAATAATTATTTTTATTAAGTTACTAGTGAGTTCGGGTAATTATTTCGAGATGAAAATTATTCGGTGTTTTAGCGAATTAATGGTAGTAACTTTGTAGAATTTGTTAGTAAGAGTGTTAGGCCCATTGTGAATATAGAAACCTAGCCCATTGGAGGATAGTATATATACTTAACTCATGAAGACAAATTAGGGTTAGAATATTTTCATCTCATATCAAAGGCAGGCAAGAGAAAGTGGGAAGAATAGAGAGAAGAAGAGAAGAGGAAGAACTTGGAGAAGAGAGAAGCTAGAGATTGCAAGTTAGAGGGGAGAGTGAAGCCATAGCTAGTGATTGTGGAGCTTTAAGGTACGGAGGATAGATTCTTTCACTCAAATAATCTATAATCTCATCTTTTTGCTTATGGATCCTAAGTGCTTTTGTGTGAATTATGACTTTTGTGATTTTTGATGTTGAATTTCGTGCTCCTAATTTATGTGTAGTTATGGGTATGTTAAATTTCATGGAATTGATGTGTTTATGTGTTCAAGTTCATAGTTGATGTTTGTGATAAGTTGTTTTGGTGATTTTTGCTCAATTTAGTGTAATCCATGAAGTTGTGAAGGATTAATGTTCAAACATGTCTAAATTCACTTGGTAAATGATTATATATGTCTGTATGTTGTTATGGTTTGAATTGTTGTTGTTGTTATTTGTGAACTTTGAATGAAAAATGAGAAAACATGAGTTTTTGGTGAAAAGTGAATTTGATGATGATTTTGATATGAAATGAGGTTATGATTCCATGTTTGTAAGTGTTTTGATTGTCTTTTGATGTATAATAACAAAGTTTGGGGGACAAACTTGGGTCAAAGGGGATCAAAATTGGATGGTTTCCAGAGAGGAAACATAAAATCTGGGTGCACCTGTCTGGTACAACTCGCTAGGCGAGTTGTAGCTTGCCATGACGAGTTGCCCAGGACAGAACCCATGACTTTGGGCATCCCGGGCAGTTGGGGGTCGTTTCGGACTTTCCCAAATGCTTCTTTTGATGTGTTTGATTATTGTTTTGACTTCTAAACCTACTGGAACATCAATTGAATTGGATTAAGATTGACTTTTTGAATCGAATTGAAACTTAGTTGAAAAATGTTAAAGAACGTGAAATTTTCCAAAACTCGTTTTTCTCAAGGAAAATGGTAGGGTCAGGGTTTGTTTTCTGTAATAATGATTTTAAAATGTTTAGACATGGTGTATGAATGTAAATTCTTGATAATGCAAATGTTGGTGAAAAACATAATTGGCGGTGATTACTATGTTAAATTGGTGAAGATATTATATGATGTGTAAATTGTATAATATAGTTTGGTGAGTTGTACCTTGTTGAGTCTTTACTTGAAGTCAATGCATTCATAGTCATTTTGAGGTCTTTTGAAGAATGTAATTGGTGATGTTTATTATTACATAGCTTTTGCAGAACATAATTGATGATGTTTATTATCTTAGTGGATTCAATACGGTAAAATTATCTCCGGAATCCAATTGGTACCACATGCATCTAGAAGAGTCTAGAACATTGGATGCACTTGATAATTGGCGAGTCGTGTCATACTTGAATGTGTGAATTGATGTTTATGTGCATTGGTGAAACTTGGTGAATGTTGTGAATACTTGAAAAAGGTGAATTTGTATACATTACTTGATTATGCTTGTAAGTTTGATGAATATTGTTGATGTGGTGATTCAATGTGTATAGTTTAATTAAGTGTTTAGTAATCATTTCAAAATTTATATGTCGTTGTACTTTCATTTGATTATATATTATTTATGGAATGTTATCTAACCCTCAGTGATCGTTTGGTCGACCGCTTGTCTATTTGTATGAATGGGTAGACGACTTGCAGAATTAGTTGATTTGCCTTTGCTTGTGAGTATGCTTGAGGACTAGCTTTGGAGCTATCTCGTCTCCTTCCTTTGGAGTCTTAGTTTAGGGCTCTTATTAGGGTGTCAGTCCTTTGTCATTTATTTATAATGTCTTTATGAGATTTGTCACTCAGTATGTTGAGACTTGAGATTTTATTTGGTGATGTATTATGATATATGTGACGTGGCTAACTTGGAGATTTTATTATCTGTTGATGAAATGTCATGATATTATTTCGCTGTGAGTTTTGAAAAAATTATTTATGCATGTTTTGGATTAATTGAAGATGTAGCATCTAAATCCATTGTATAATTGTATTATTTGCGTGCTTTATCGCTTTAAGAGTTTATGGTGTTACATTGAGCTCCTTGGGTTGTTTGTGGCAAGAAATAAGCTAGTCATATGGTCTCCTTTAACAAAGAACAGAACCTTAAAGACTTGGATTAGCTCCACAAAATTTCAATGTCTACAAACCTTGGTTGATCAGAAGAAAAAATTTCTATGGAACTTAAGGTTTGTCCATTTGAATTTAAGATAACTTAATCAATTAGTGTCACAACAAATGGTGAATGTGTTTACCGAAGTTTTCAATGCTTGAGAAGTTATATGAAGGTTGCCTGGTGGGGAAGCAACTAGTGAATTCTTTCAAATCTTACTTATCAATGAGGTCCTCCTTCATATTAGAGGTTGTTCACTCAGATGTTTATGGTCCTTTTGAGGATCACACTGTTGGAGGAAATATATATTATGTCTTTTGTAAACGAGCATAGCAGAAAACTTTAGGTGTATCTGATCAAGTACAAAGATGTCGCGTTTGAAATTTTCAAAAGATTCAAAACACTAGTTGAGAATCAAAATGAAAAGAAGATAAGATTCTCAAAATTGATGGTGGGGGAGCGTATACCTCCAGAATGTTTGACCATAAAATTGACCATGAGGTTACAACTCCATTCACCCCTCCACACATTGGTATAACAGAAATAAGGAACAAAAGTATTTTGGATATGGCTAGGTGGATGTTGAAACAAAGAAGCATGCCAGACTCACATTCGGGAGAAAAAATCTCAACTGCTGCATATGTAATGAATAGGTGTTCGACAAAGAGACTAAATAACAAAGTTCGACAAGAAGTATGGAGTGGTAAGAAACCATATGTCAATCATGTAAGAGTTTTTGGTTCAATTTGCTATAAGCATGTTCTTGATGCTAGAATGGAGAAACTGGATGGCAAAAGTGAAGCAATAATATTTGTTGGATATCACAATTCTAGAGCTTATAGATGAATTATCAATGGAAAAATTATGATTCGTATAGACATAATTATTGATGAGAGTGAATTATGGAACTGGTTATGTAATAGTACAACTAGCAAGCCTTTGATGAATTCCTTACTAAATGAGTCAGACAGCGAGGAAGAAGATAAAATTCATCTAGAAGGTACAATTGAGAATGTTCAAAATGAAACACCTTAGAGAACAATAGTAGTTATAGCTATATTAATAGCTAATAATGAAGTCATAGAAGATGGAGACTTGATTCACTTTGCATTACTAGAAGATGTTTATCATATTAACCATAATGAAGCTTTCAAGATAGAAACATGGAAAACTGCAATGACAAAAGAACTAGTTGTTATTGGACGGAACAATACATGAAAACTTGTCAAATTGCCATTAGACATGAAGGCAATTGAAGTTAAGTGGGTTTATAAGTTCAATCATAACCTTGATGGTTTGATTTCTTAACATAAGTCAAATTAGCGGCCAAAGGATTCCTTCAAATAGCATGCCTTGAATGTTATGAAGGTTATGCTCTTGTTATAAGGATAAAAACAATGAGGTTAGTAGTAACTATAGCCTGCAATAGAAATTGATATACATTTCATATTGATGTCAAATTTGCTTTATTGAATGGTCCATTAGATGAAGTAGTTTTCGTCACTCAACCTTTAGATTTTGTGATAAAAGGGAAGGAAAATATGATATATAGATTGCACAAAGCTCTATATGGCCTTAAACATGCACTAAGAGCATGGAATAAGAAAATATATTCTTATTTGGTTGAATTAGTCTTCAAAAAGTGCAAGCCAAAATATGGTGTGTATGTGCAAGCAGATGCATCTGACATGACACTTGTATGTCTCTATGTTGATGATTTGTTAGTCACTAGTAACAACATCTACGATATAAAGAAGTTCAAGCAGTTTATGATGAAGGAAATTGAAATGACAGACTTAGACAATCTGTCTTACTTCTTAGGCATGTAATTTATAAAAACAGAGAAATGTATCATACTATATCATAGAAAGTATGTTAGAGAGGTTCATAAAATGTTCGGAATGACTGAATATAATCATACAACCTCACCTATTGAAGCAAATTTGAAATTTGAGAAGGGTGGTGAGGAAGAGAAGGTTGATGCAACCTTGTTCAAAAAAATTGTAGGCTCACTAAGGTATATATGAAACAATAGACTAGACATAGGCTTTTTAGTTGGTTTATTGAGTAAATACATGACTGATCTTATTATCTCTCATATGAAATATACAAGAATACTCATATATTTGAGTGGCATAGTCAACTATGTCATTTTCTTTCCTACAAGTTCAGATGATAATGATGAAGTGGTTACATGTTACTCAAATTTAGATTGGTGTAGACATAAATCTGACAGAAGAGGCACAACGGGTTACTTCTTCATGGTTTATAGTGCACCAATTTCTTGGTGCTATGGAAAATATCCATTTGTGGCACTGTCCTCGTGTGAGGCATAGTTTATTGGAGGCTCTTATGTTGCATGCCAAGCTATTTGGATTGAATTTATGCTGATTGAACTGAAGATTTGAGTCAAGAAGCCAATTGTTTTTTAAATGGACAACAAGTCAACTATCAACTTAGCTATGAATCTAGTTTTCATTTCTTGAGGGAGCAAGTAAATCATGGGAAGCTAGAGGTGAGACATTGCCTAAGTGAATATCAACTTGCTGACATTATAATTAAGGGATTGAAGATTGATAAGTTCTTATCTCTTAGGAAGAAATTCGGAATCATCCAATGTGATTGATTTGTATTTTTGTTGTTCCATAGTTGAATTATAGGGAACATTATATTGATAAATCAACTTATGTTTGTTAATAATAGTTAGTTGTTTAGGTGGTGACGTGTGAAGTAATTTACCACACTTTAGCCTATAAGTACGTGTGTTTTTAATCAGTTTCATAATATCTATTCAATCTTAAATCATAATTTTACATTCACCAAACTAAGCTCTCTTTGTTCTCATCACATAACATAACATTCTTATCTCTACCAAAACGTTTTGAATTCTATCTTTTCTTTCATCATTTAGTGTAAGCATCAACCTTGCACCAACAAACTATAAAAAGACTAAACTACCTTTATAATAAAAAAAAATCAAAAACATTTATCAAACAAATTCAACCCTGGTGCATGATGAAAATACATCAGTATTATAGAAAGAGTTAAAAGATATATGGGATTGCATACCCCTATTAAAAATATGGGATATGAGAATCTGGCATGGAAAACTTTGTTTCACTTGAAACATGCATGGAAAGGATTGTGAATCAACAAAAATGAAATGTGACAACAACTATACATTGTCCATCAAAAAAAAGATGAATAGAGTTACTCATTTATCTTTCACCATTTTATAATATAAATAGTGGAAAATAAATAAATGATTTTTATTGATGTAAACTAATCATAAATAACTATACTCATCTTTTGTTGATATGTAAATAAGAATTTTCCCATATGAAATCAAATTCCATTTTGGATATCTTGTGAGATTCTGGGTTATGGTCAAATACATATTTGATGTGCCAACTCATACTTGAAATAAGAGAAAGAGGGGTATTGAGTGTGAGAAAGCCCTTTATTCTAATTTGGTGATTTTTAGTATAAAATCAGACTAGCAAAAAGATATATATTAAATGTAAATTATGATGGTTAAAGATCAAAGCATATATAATCATGTAATTGGGGGATGAGGTTACATAAAAAGGTTGCATGACACATTTGATTTGTAGACAAATCAATTTAAAACTATGGCACGCCCAAATAAAGAAACACTATATCTAAGCTTAAATATGAAGTTGGGCAAAATACTTTCTTTGTTGGAATGTAATGATATTGTCTCATGATTTTCCTTTTTCTTTTCACACTCTGAACCTTCTCCATCAAGGCATGACTTGGGCGTATCCTTAAAAACGAAGGTAAAATATTTGTAGAAAAATTCAAATGCAAAAATTATATGAAAATCTCTTTTTTATTTTTATTTTTGGCTTAAAATAAATTAATGAATATGAAATTTTGTATTTATGTTTCAATTGCAAGAATTGGCTCTCTACTAAATAAAAAAGGATTAATTGTTCAAATTGACCCTGTAATATAAACACTGTTTGAAAAATGACCTTGTAAAATAAAAAAAAACATATGTTCTAGCCTTCTAATATGATATTCTTCTTATTTTTGACCCTATAATATACGTGTAGTCCAAAAGAGTGACCTAGATGTTGAATTTTTGATAATTTTTTTCAGACATGTTTAAACATTAAAATATGGCTTTACACAAAAAATTATATTTTTTCTACTAGGGACAAATTAATTGTGAATTATTATTTGTACCAAAAAAAAATTATGAATTTTTATTATCTGTAATTATGAATTTCTTAAACAATTTATAGTTAATTTGTCTCTCGTTTAAAAACTGCAAAATTTCATTGTGAAGGTTCTTATTATGTTTTAACCATGCCTACAAAATTATGGAATGAAATTTGACTTCTGAGTATACGCTTACTAGGAACAAAATTCCAATTTTGCACGTTTTTGTTGAAAAATAAATTGAAACGTCTTCGAAATGCTATGAAACTTTGCATATCCTTTTTATGTATTTTTATAGATGTCTCTACAAACAATGCTCTCAAATTCGATTTATAGGTCTAGATTTCTGTTGTTTTGTTTTTTGAGTTTTTGACGCATTAAAAATTCATAATTAATTAGTCGAAAGTTTCTAATTTTTTGTGTAAACCCATATTTTAACGTTCTTAAAATTCCTTTAAAAAACCATGAAAAAACTAAATCTTTAGGTTGCTTTTTTGGACTTCACATATATTAGAGGGTCATAAATAAATTAAATCTTTAGGTTGCTTTTTTGGACTTCACATATATTACAGGGTGATAAATAATAAGGATCTTGAATTACATTGTCAAAATATGTGTTTCATATTTTACAAGGTCAATTTTCAGGCGTCACGTATACTACAAGTTCAATTTCAATAATTAATCCAATAAAAAGTAATATTTGTCGTGAATGAATGACACGAAAATCTGTCATGACAAAGTCCACATGTTTTAATTGTATCATTCGTGAATCAAAGAGGGTTAGGTACATTCATATGTTTCAATTGATTAGAAGGGACACAACTCCCAGAGGACCTGGTTGTAATTATTATTTAGGGATTCAATTTGGGCAATTGGAGCATAGATACCAAAATTGAATATTTTTGACATCTAAAAGACCAAAAGTGCACTTAATTTTTTTTACCATCAATTCTATAATCAATCACTTTGCCTTGTCTCAAAACTTGTGCTTGGAAGCTGTGGGCCGTCAATATATAATTAAGGGCACAACGTCCTCCAGAAGGGCCAAAACGGTCTTAGGCGCGTCCTCTTAAGAGCGCCGCCTCAAAAGGCTTCTAGAAACATCTAAAACCTCTAAACTTGACTTAAGGCCCAAGTTGCTTGAAGTCTAAGTCATGGAAAACAAGTCCATGAAGGCTATAAATTAAATAGCCCACTTAAGAGCATTCTAAAGGCATAACCTAAAGAGACTAAACCCTAATTTCATATATTGTACTCACTTCAAATACAAAATTAATATTATTTTTTCTCAAATAGTCTAGTAGTGCACCTAGACTCATACATCTTAAACGTGGAATCCTAATTCGATCTTTACATATCAACATCGTTGCAGCTAACAATTATGTTGTATTTATTGGACGACAGTTGGTAAAATTTTGGTAAATATAAGTCAGGTTCAGCTGAAATATTAATACCGATAGATTTTTTTAAATTTTTTTTTTTGACAATTAGATACTTTTCAATTGGTTCAATCCGGCAAAAAAGTCACTCAACATAGAAATCTTTGGAGACCTAAAATTAAGTGATTGATAGAGTCAATCAATCACACTTTTTTTTCTTCTTATTTTCAAAAAGAAAATGTGCATGATTGGTGAGAATCGGTGGATTCATAAATGAAATGTAAATTAGAATCACAAAGAGATTGGAGTGAGAAAGCAAAATCATGGTAGCCACTCATGGCCATGCTTGAGTTGACAAAAATCAATTGCGAAAACATAAAGCTCTTCATGCCAACATTAAACTGCAATAAACAAATCATAGTGTTTGTTCAATATATAATATCTAATTAACTACCATATATTTTGTGAACTAGAAGGAAGAAGTTATAATTCGATTCACACTAGCTGTTTCAGAAAAGTTTATGATATATATAAATAAATAAATCGTAAGTGAGGCGAAACTACTTATAACGAAAAATAACTTTTGAATTATAAGAGAGATAATCAACATTTTTCTAAACTTGTTTATAAAATTGACTAAAAAGAGCTTAGTAAAGGTTCAATAAAAAAAAAACTAATATGATGTTGGAAGAGTTGACATTACGACTCTCAATCGTTTATTTAAAAGATTGGTAAAAAAAACACTAGATATCTTGTTGTCCACTCGATGATTAGTCTCATAGATGGTCCAAACAACATAAATCGTGGAAATCCTTTGAGGTGCCTTGAGGGTTAAAATTATTTTACAGTGGTTAGTTAAAAAATTTCAAAAAAAAATATAAAGATACACACATACATATATATTTATTTGACTCAAACAAGTAAAGAAATAACAACTTGTTAGATTTTTTTGGCAATGGTAATGGCACGGTGTTCCGTGCGGTGGTGAAACGATCTTTCAGTGAGACGAAAGGTGTCTGCAGCTACGTTAGCACTCTGATGATCAAGTCAATATGCGAAACGAGAGGAGTGTGTATGAAAGTGTAGGAAAGTGAATTATACATTGAGGGTGAAGTAAGGTCACCCTTATATAGACGCACATGAGATATAACCGTCTCCGTATGATGTGGCGCCTTATCTGGGTTCGTTGAGGGACACGTCTACGGTGCTTGATGCCCGGAGGTGTGTTCTAGTGGATCAAGGCTTACTGTTGTTGACGTGGTCTTTCAGGTGGTGCACCTTAAATCGATGGATGTTTTGTCCACGTGTCACTATGGGATTGACCTTATGACCGGTTTGGAACAATACTATAGTACCATAAATTAATAATGAACTGTATCCATTATCCCAAATTCAAAAATCTAGTATAGTCTATAGTCTATCTTCTAAATTTTTAAGTCCTGCCACCAATTTATATACTGCTACAATGAGAAAATATATTAGTTACAACTTCCGTTTCTATTTTGTATTTTGAATATATAGCCTAAGCCTACACAAGATGGATTGGGATCATGAAAACCAAAAATAGAATTGTCACAATTTTATTATAAAACAAAAAAATACTATTGATAATTAGGTGAACTTTGTGAATAAAAAATACATGATATTGAAAATATCATATGTCTGTAAAAAAAAAGAAAAAATCATGACTTTCAAGTCTAGTACACATGTGATCTAACTCTTGAGTTTTACACCAAAGTGTATGTATGGTTAAGCGTTGACAAAAATTTATTTTGTAAAATTTATTCCGACTAAAAGTAATTTGTAATTGAATACATTCATCTAAAAGTTGGTTATTCAACAAAATATAAGCTCACGATTTCGTTATCACTTGCTAACATTTAAAAAATATAACCATAAAAAAAATTACTAACTAATTTTGTTTATTCAACAAAATGAAGACAAAGTGTACACACTTTTGTCATCTACTACAATCAAAACTGTTTGAAGATTGGGAACGCCAAATCCACTTGCATTCAAAAAGATAAGCTCACGACTTCGTTATCACTTGCTAACATACTTCTTACGTAAAACAAATGGATGCATCGTAACAAACGTCTATAGAAGCTACAAATATACACCCACTTTTTTTTTAAAAAGAAGTATGTTAGCAAACTACACCTTTAAATATAGGGTTAAATATGTTTTTGGTCCCTATAAATATATCAACTTTTCATTTTAGTCCCTCTAAAATTTTCCTTCAATTTTTGGTCCCTATAAAATTTTCAATAACTACTCTTGGTCCCTATTTTTAATTTAATTTTTGAATTTTTTAATGAAAATGTGCAGAAATGTGTAAAATATTCTAAAAAAAAGTTCATAAAAAAAATTAAATTTTTTTAACAAAACACAAATTAAATATGAATTTTTAACCTTAAAAAATATATAAATTCATATTAAATTCATGTTTTATTAAAAAATTCTAATTTTTTTTGGGAAAGATTCTTATAATACTATGAATTTTTATGAAAATTTTTATTCAAAAATATGAATTCTACATATGAGTTTACTTTAAAAGAGGGGCCAAAAGTGAAGATGGAAAATTTTCTAGGGACTAAAAGTTGAAAGAAAATTTTAGAGGAATTAAAACGAAAAGTTGGTATATTTATAGGGACCAAAAACATATTTAACCCTTAAATATATTTGACCATTTTTTTTTTAGCTATAACTTCCTAAATACTCGTTTTAAAAAATAAGTGGTGGTACGTCAGCAAATCTCAAATATATAATATTAACAATATATTTATTTATATATTAAATGTCATTGAAGCACTAGTAGTCTGAAGATGGCACCTTCATTGTCATTGTCATATACTTGTTTAAATATTAAGAGCTCAAACATCCACTTGCATTGGAAGCCAAAAAATGAGCTCATAAAAAACCACCATGCAGTGGTACTAAAAACTATACACACATTTTGGCAGTTTGTCAGTGTTTTCTGGAGCCGCAATATTCTTTGTTTTTTTTAATAAAAATTGAAAAATAGTATCCAATTGAAAAGTCACTTTGGTCATTAAATGTATCAAACAAAATAAAATTACAATGAATATGCTCAAATATACCTCTCGTTAGTCAGTTTGGTACTCAAATATGTTTTCCCTTGGTAAATTTGGTCAATCAGTCATGTTTTCGTAATTTTGATACACTCAAAGGTTATAAAGACATCGTCCCTTAGATTTGGCGATTAAAATGACTATTTACTCATTATTTATTAAACTAACATTAATGGCCATTTAGCAACTACTCCAAAGGATTTGAACCCCATTTCTTGAGATTACAAGATCAACCTCTTGGTACTATGTTGACACCTTATGGAGAGCCGCAATACTCTTAAACAAATTACTTGTTTGAAAAATTTCACCTTCTCCAAGATAAGAGTCTATTATATATATTTTCAATTAACAACCAGAACAACATTCAACAACTACATCATGTTATCAATATAATATTATTAACATATAATTTAGGCAGCCAAAGTTTCAACTTCAACAGGGTTAGCACATGACAGATTACTCTTACCACCTCATTACCCTTTTAATCAATTAGTAGAGTAGTTAAAAAGTTGAAACAATATGCTGATGCTTAAAAAACTCATTCAAAGTGCATGAGTATAAAATCAATACTGGTTTGCATATGACTCACTGGCACAAACATGAATATCAGACACTACATTGACACGTGACAACGGTAATAATTTTAAAAATGGGAGCTAAGTTAATGCAACTCCATGCGCCAGTGTCATGTCGGTGTACGGCATTGACATGTGTCAGACGCCAAACACATCTTATTTGAAGTGTCGGTGCTGCATAAGTTTGTATTACTTCTAACCATGATAAGGGTCACAATGCTTTGAAGCCAGAATGAAGAAAAACTGTTATATCATACTCTTGAATGCAAAGTATATAGGAGCTTAATTTGCATTGGTGATGCTATGTCTAATGTTCAATCTTCTACAAAGTCACCTTTACCACTTCCATATCCAATTGCTTGCAACTCCTATGTAACTAAAAAGATTATAGACTCTTTAAAGAAACACTGACATAAGGAATTTAACTGATTGTGAATTAAGGTCTTAAAAGTGAATCAAGCAAAGTTCAGATGCAAAACAATTAGGAGTGTACTAAACAGAGGAAAAAATGACATTTATCATAAGGGACCTGGTTTTGTGACAGTAGAAACATGGTACAAGCATCGTCCATGAAGCACTGATACAAACACGAATAATAATTTAAGATGGAAATAATCGAATATAACCAGTGGTGAAGCATGGATATGGACACTGACACTCGACTCCGCTAATAATTTGAGAAAATCATATATTTCAGTGTAATTATATGTGTCAGTGTCATGTCGAGTAGTGTCTGTGCTTCATAGGTAACTACATATGTCGATTTTGCATTAGACACCAAATATCAAAGATGTGTTTTAATTTGAAGTGTCGGTGCTACATAGAAAATCAGAGTCATTAGATAAATTAGATTAGATGAGTGATATTTTGAGTGTGTTTTGAATCTAATTTGTTGAGATCAGAACAGGAGACATCTGATTTTTGCTGTCCAACATGCAACAGCTTTAATTTCTTGATTTAAGTGACTGCATTAGTTTTTAATTGCGCCGAGCTGTAGAGTTGTAAACACGTACATTGAACAACTTTAGCTTCTTTAGAAGCTATGAAACACTAACACAGACGTCGGACATGACACATTGACACCAATAATAATTTGAGAAAATAGAATAATTGAATATAATCACATGTGTCAGACACACCTCTAAAGTTTCAGTGCTAAATAGTTTAGATGTACTACCATTGTAAGATGGCGAAAAACATGGTCCTCCAAAGTGATGAATTTTGAATGGAAGGAGCTTAGTTTTCTGCTATGGGATAGTAAATCACACCAACGATAACAAACTAACAACAAAACAGCTTATGTGCTAAGACTCGGTGCATGTTTGGAATCATGGTGAGATTGAATGGTGATTTTGTTGAAGTTTTAAAGTCTAGTTCTGCCAAAATTATGGTAGTGTGATGTAGCTATGTCAAACTCGCTGTTAATCCAAACATGAATCGAGAGCGTGTTTCTAATTGACCGATTTCATAAAAGTATTTTTCATTTTGCATTTTGCAAGTGTCTTTTCACACATAGATTAAAATTTCTGAGATGATAAAGTACTAATAATAGCAGATAGATCCAATAAGAACTTTGACACATATATGATCATGAAACATTGAAACTATATCATCATTTTTCACACACAAACTGATCATCACTCCATCCTGATCTATATAAGAACAAAAAATAATCAACACACCTCTGAATTCAACAATAAGTTTTAAGGCCAAACCAAATCAACAAAGCTATATCTGGCCATCCAATTCCACCTGCAACAAGTTATTAACATCATAAACATAAACACAATAATCATAACAAATAAATCAAAAACCAAAAAACATGTAGAATTCTCACTTGTATTTGAAGACTTGAGTACTGTGGACCAAACCAAGCCAAATCCATTTTCTATTGAATTTCACTATTTCCTCAAACTCTACCAAATATACAACAACAAAAAAACCACTTTTTTTTTTTTTTTTTTATAAAACCTCAAACTCTGCACAAATTCATGAAAAATCTTTCTACTGTTCTGAACTATGAGAATCATCCTTAGTAGTATTATTCTGCTGATTCTGCTGCTGAACCCTAGTTTGATTTTGACCAATCTGCTGATAAATCTGAGTGAAAGCTTGTTGATTCAACACACCAATATGTCCATCTTGTGACAACCCTAATTCCAAACCAGGCATCTGCTGATTTGCACCCCCCAAAATTGATGTAAAACTCATCCCTCCCACTCCCAAATTTGTTCCTGTTGGCATATCAAATCCAGAAAACCCAATTTTCTGAAAATAATTTCCACTATTATTTTCACCAACAGTAGTAGCTACTAAACCACCAGATGATGATGATTGATGAAATCCAAATCCACCAACATGATGATGAGGCCATAAACTTGTAGAACTAACATGATGTGCTTGATGGGCCTGATGGGCTTGATGGGTTTGAGCCCAATTAGTCCTATCATTCAACTGCAAACCAGAAGACAAAGATGAACCTTGTGGTGTCAAACTGTTACCAGAAGAAGCTAAAGCTGAAGCTGGTATTGTTCCTGTTCCTGTTGCAGCTATGATTGATGGTTCAGATTGTTGTAAAAGCCATTGAATTGTTTCACCATCTGATTTATGACCTAACTCTCTTGTTAGCTGAAAGATTCTTGCTGCACATAAAGCTGGCATCCTTATTCTTCTTCCTCTTCCTTCAACTTTTGTGTGTCTGTCTTTGTTTGATGTTCTTTTTGGTGCTAGTTGTTTCTTTGTTTCATCTTTTGTTGTTGCTGTTGTTGTTTCAGATAACACAATTTGAAGATTTTTTGCCTCTGATTCTTTGTTCTCTCCCATGTTTGCAAGCTGTGATTGTTGCTTTGAGTTTTTGGGATCCATGAATAGAAAAAAAGATTAAATATATAAAAATAAATTAAAAAAATTAGATTTTTTTTTTATGGGTTTTGTGTATGATTGAAGGTGTGAACTGAAAAGTCTTAAACTTTCATGAGTTTTCACTGTTTCTGGCAAGATTTGAGGGACAAAGCTTTTGATGATAATAATAATATATAATTGGAAAAATATTAAAATCCCAATGTGCTGTTTCTATGTCAAAAAAATTTAGTATATGTTTTTTTTAATGAAAAAATTGTGTCTTTTTTTTCTCTCTGTTGTCTTTTCTTACCTCTTTCTTTGTGTAAGTGGGTTTTGAGTTTGACCAGCCAGATATGAATGAATTTTTTGAAAGTAACTTTAACTGCTAGTTTCACTTACCTTGGATACTACAACACAACCACTGTGTTATGTCATGTTTCTCTATGCTATGTACAAAAGTACAAGCATCAAACAAAAACCACATCTTACATTTATCGATCTTCTTGGTTATTTCTGAAAATAGATTGTTGTAGCAAAAGAATGGAGTGGATTATCTCAATTGAAAAATCAATTGAGAGAACAATAGGAAAATCTTGACCATTATTCTTTTAGGGGAATACAAATAAAAATATGGGTCTAGCTAGTTAAAGAATCCAAAAGTAGAAAAATTGTTTTGAAAATATAAACTGTTACTTTTGATCAACTAATTATTACATCACTTTTCAATAAAATCTTACTTTTTTTGACTGTTTAACCAATGTCTTGAGAACACTAGTTAACATTGTTCTAAAAATATTACTACATCATAATATGGTGAAAAGAGGTGAATTTAACATTTTAAAAATTAAAATATTGGTGAATTTCATACCCTAAACACTTGTTAGCATAACCCTTCTTTCAATATTTCTTTTTCTACTTATTTATTTGTCATCCAATTCAATGATTTTTTTTGGTAATGTCGGTCAATTTTTAAAACATTAATTATGAATAATAATTTGTTAAATGTATGATACAAGTTATCTAATCTTACATGAAAGGTAATGATTTGCTAAACTATGTCATTGAAATAAATGGTGACCGTGGGCGATACTTTTAGCTTGATACTAAAGATGAAGTTCCTAATATATTCTCTCATGTCTTAAATTATATCCCTTTTGTCACTATTATAAACAAAAATTGACTTTTGAAGTTCATTCAATAAATGATGCATGTGGTTTATATATAGACTACATACATCATTTATTAAATGAATCTAAAAAATGAATTTTTGCTTATAATAATGACCAGAGTGAGTATATCGTTTAGGGAAAAAAAATTTGTCTAAAATTATGTTATTTTTATGGTGTCAATGATGTATTAGTGTTATTTTTATGGGTGGATTTTAGGGTGAGGGCTCACTTAAGTCCCTCACCTAAAATATGGGTGGACCATCATTAAAAGCCATTAGATGAAAGAACTTATGAGATTGTATCATGTATTAGCCACACTAGATTGGACCCAACAAATTATTTCTTCTTATCTCTCTTATCGTCCCTTCGCTCCCTTTTGTCACGGTGGTTCTCTACCACCCCCACCATTTTCATTCAGATCTTAGTATAAATGAAATATGAAACCACCATCTTCCATCTTCTTAAACTTCTATTTGGCAAATGAAAATCACCAATACAAAACTAAAAGCTTTTTATTAAAATGGAATTGAATTTCAATTACATGGCCACAACCTTATGGGAATTAGTTTGTTCAAATCTTAAAGAACAACTTTTTGGCCAACACCTTTTCAATGCTCCTTACACTGTTGTGTTTTTTATGGGATCTTGTTTCTTCTATGTTTTGGACAAGTTCATGCTCCTTTTATTATTATCTTTCAACCAGATGAATTTGATTTCATATTCTGTACTTTTTAATTTTGATGTTTCACATAAGAAGAAATTACATAGCAGAAATTAAACTAACACATGATGAATAATCAACAAAAGTTTGTGCCAGATTATAAGAAATGAAAGAAATTTTAAATGAACAAATGTTGGAATTGAAATGTGGAGATTTTGGCAATAAACTGTGTCGAAAAATTAGAGGAAGCCATTGTCCATGTCATTGTGTAGCAGCAACAAACAGAGTAACATGCTAGGAGAGAGAGAGTGTGGATGCATAGAGGAAACATGAGATCGGATTGAGTGTGACAATGACTAATGATATCATATAGACTAATTTAATCTAATGGTAAAAATGAGTGGTACACCGGTGAGGGACTTAATTGAACCCTCACCCTAGAATCCACCATTTTTATGTTATATCTTTAATTATTTATTTCTTCTTTCAATTTTTTCATGGAAAATGTTGTTTCTTGCGGAAAAAAATGTTTCAAGAAAGTATCCCGACCATTAAATTTGTTAATTTTGTAATTGTAGCGTTATCACTTCTATTAACCCAATCACCCATGATTTCCGCAAATTTGAAATGTTAAAAATTTCAACCCCACAATCTGCATTTATTCCGGCCATTCCCAAGTTTTAATTGGTTGAGGATATTTCGTGAATCAATCGGGATGATTTCTCTCACTGTAAATAGCACTACTCTTTTTTCATTTATCTTTCTCATATCATTTTTTAAGGACAATTTTGTAAAACAACTTAAAATATCTATTTCCTTGTAAAAGCAACTTAAAATATCTCTTTCTCACACAAAATTAATTACATTTCATAATATGTGTTAAATTTCCAAAACATCATATAATTTGAGACAAAGAAGTGAGTATGACATTGAGAGAGATGAGTGAAATATGTCTCTTCCACGGTATTCTATATGTGATATATTAACCATAGCATGCATTGGCTTGTTGTGGCTAAAAAAGGTGATGCAAACTCCAAAATTTTCATGGTGTCATGTCAAGAAGAGGGAAAATGTCATCACTAGCGTTGTTTTTAATCGTTAAAAGATTGAAAGTGTGAATAATGTGAGAGAAACCATGTTAAATCATTTTGGCAAGCACTTCAAGTCGATTCTTTGTTGAGACCTAATGTGAAAAATTTTATTTTCAAGACTCTCAATAGTGTTGAGGTGGCCCAACTAGAGATTCCTTTTACGAAGGAGGTTAAGAGGGAGGTCTATGATTATGATAGTTTCAAGAGTCTAGATCCATATAGTATCAACTTTAGTTTTACTAAAGATTTCTCGGTTGATTTTATGAGGTTTTTGAGTGAATTTTATTCCAATAGATAGTTGGTGAGAGGCTCTAACCGTACTTTTACGGTGTTGATTCCTAAAGTGTTAAGTCCTTAGAAACTATATGACTTCTGTTCTATCTCTTTAATTGGTTGTATCTATAAAGTTTTAGCGAAGGTGTTGGCTAAAGATTGAGATTAGTAATTTACAATGTGTTTTCTGAATCGCAAACGACTTTTATTAAGGGTAGACAAATTGTGGATGGTATTGTCATTGCCAATGAAATGGTGGATGAGGCTAGGAAATTAATGAAATAGCTTATTTTGTTTAAAGTTGATTTCGAGAATGCCTATGATTGTATTAAGTGGGAGTAGTTGGTTGATGTTATTTTTAAAATGGGTTTTCTTTGTAAATGACATTGTTGGATCATGAAATGTGATAGAACAGCTACAATGTTAGTTCTAGTTATTGGAAGTCCTATTGAGGAGTTCTCTTTAGGAAGTAGTTTACGCCAGGGTGGTCCAATATCTCCTTTTTTGCTTCTTTTAGTTGTTGGAGGGTTGAATGTGATGCTAAATTGATTTGTGGAGGTGGAGTTGTTTATTGGTTACAACGTTGGTTAAAATTCTAATTTTTGGCTTTCTCATCTTCAATTTATGATGAAACGTTGATATTGGGTGAGAAGAGTTGCGGTAACATTAGCGCATTGAAAGTCAAATTTGATCTTATTTTCTTTCTAGATAACTTTGTTTTGCAGGATAATGTTGTGGACAAATGGATTTGAAAATATGAGCCAGAATGACTATTCAGTAAAAGGAGTTTATCACTTATTGATCCAAAGAGAGCATCCTACTCATGCTCCTTTATCTGATATTATTTGGAACAAAGTTGGGCCTCATAAAGCTTCATTATTTTGCGTGGAGATTGTTGAATAAGAGAATTTCGACTAACGATAACTTAATTTGTCGTATAGTTGGTCCCTTAGAATCAATGTCATGTTTATGAGAGGAGGTGGAATCTCTTAATCATCATTTCTTGTATTGTGATTTTTTTTTCGTAGCATTTAGTCTCGTGTTTTGCAATGGTTAAGAATTTGTATTATGTCATTGTCTGATGTTTGTATCCATGTTTTGAATTTTTTTTTTGTTTTCATTTTTTGGAAGGACATCCGACATTTTGGTTTTCAAGTAATCTAGTTGACATGTATTTGAGATATTTGGAAGGAGTGTTATTCTCTAATATTTTTGCAACAAGCAAATCTCTCCGGATCATTTACTTGATTGTGTTAAACTTTTTCTTGGTGGTGGTTGAAGGCTGAAAAACCTAATTTATTTTTATTTTAATTCTTGATGATTTCATATGTCAGTAGTGGTTTTACGACCTTGTAATATCATTCTTACGACTTTTGTTTTCAACTCTTCTTTGTAATTTCAGACCATTTTTTAGCCCCTTTTAAGCACATCTTGTGGTTGATTGGATCTTATTTTTAATATAATTTCGTTTGACTTCTTAAAAAACTATTTTTCTTTTAATGTTTTTTTTATCAAGTAGTCTAGTGGCTAGAGCTCATACAATTTAATCATAGAGAAGTGGGGTGTCCGAGGTTCGAACCTCGATCTATGTATATAATATGTAATATCTCTACCAACTAAGGTAAGCTCACTAAGATTTTTTTAATGTTGTAAAATCTAGATTATCGGGGTGGCAGAGTCGTTTTCTCTCATTTGGGGGTCGGTTGGTCCTTCTCAAGTCTGTCCTGACCTCATTTCCTGTCTATGCTCTTTCCTTCTTCAAGGCTCCGTCAGGTATAATCTGTACTCTTGAATCTATGTTTAAAATTTTTTTTTGGGGAGGGGGTGAGGATAACAGGAAAATTTCCTGGATTGCTTGGAGTTATGTTTGTTTGTCTAAGGCGTGTGGAGGGTTGGGGGTAAGACGGCTGAGGGAGTTTAACCTTGCTTTGTTAGGTAAATGGTGTTGGAGGTTACTGGAGGATAGAGGGAGTT
>Ga0228711_1000839_pt1 | contig 41652 bp, 27 predicted proteins | sample MedpolnodulmetaG_2_FD_177996 | JGI IMG/M metagenome (GOLD analysis project Ga0228711, IMG submission 177996) | Root nodule microbial communities from Medicago polymorpha collected in Santa Monica, California, United States - brown nodules | ecosystem: Host-associated > Plants > Roots > Nodule...
TTGACAAAAAAAAATTAAAAAAAAAAAAAAAAACTGAGCACAATGGTTGCACCCCAAGCCTAAGGCCAAGGCCGACCCTGAATATTATACTACTGCTTTGTAATTATATAAAGAGATTAAGGAATATACATTTTATTATTTTGTTAACAATAAAATGGTGGCAGGTGAACAACCACTAGGCATACTACTAGCATATTTTGAGAGTTTTGAACTCAATCTCCTACCAAATTAACAGAAATGATATTTGTACAACTATTTTTGTACAACTTTCTCTCTCATACTCACATTATCTTTTTATTCTCTCTTTTCCTTTTTCTCTCTCCATTGTTTTTGACCAATGAAAAGAGAGAACAACAAAGTTATCCCAAAAGTTATATCAAAATAGTTGTTCAAATATCATTACTCCAAATTAATGGACTCAATAGAGCATGAAACTTGTACATATCTTTCATTCATATTTTTTTTTAGTAACAGTACTTAATAAATATGTAATCTCTTTAACCCAACACTTCATTACAAATGTTTTAAATGAGATTCGTTAATCATTTATCAATAACTCTATATCATTATATTTTAATATTCTAATATTGAAAAAATGGGTCTATATATATCACTCTAATTCACAAAACACTTTTCCCCAATATTAATTTTCTTTTTCCACAATGAAAGTATCATTTAGGCATCAAGTCTTAAAAGAGTAAGATACTTCTATTGTAGGTGATCTAAAATTTTAGCTGAAAGTTGTTGAGTAGTTTTATATATTGTTCTAATCAAATAGTCTCTCTTATAATTGCAGAATTCGATCTCCTTAGTTAGATAGGTAATAGATTAGAGTGAACCCTCTCTCAATAGTTTTAATGAACTCAATAATTTTAGTGAAACTTAACCACTCATGAAAACGTTCTCAAGAGTAGTTACATATTGTCTACTACATGGTATTCAATATCAAGACATTCATCTCAAACTACTGTTTAAAAATTTATCATTATTCCTCTAAAAAAATATTATTACTATTCAATAATAGTTATTTATTCAAAAAATAATAATAGTTATTAAAAAAATTACCGTGTTCTAGATTTTGTGCTAAATTATAGTCCAATATTAATGCGATGATATTTGTACTAATTTCATAGAACGAACACAATCTATATATTGATTATGATTTAATTAACCGTTATAATATAATTATTTTTTGTACCAAAAAATATTAATTAATGAAACACGAATCCTTATTAAATTTTATGAATTTTCATGCACGTAGACATTTCATATAATTGGATATAAATCGAGTATTTTTCGTATGCAACTACATAGACTAGCTCATCAAACATAATAAGATCCAATAAATGACCAATTCTTCCAAAGAGTTTTAACATTGTTACATACACAAGCTTCAATTTGAATCTGATGCTTATATTAAGCTAAAAGAGATTTATATTATTTTATTTAAGGGCTCTTGGTTTACATTAGTTCATATTATTAATGGATAGTTAAACAAATTCATTTTTTACCTAATTCACATTTTAACTTTTATCCATAAAGATAATAAATGGTTAAGCGAATCTCATTCTTTTGGTCTAATTGACATTGACATTTTAACTTCTCCATTAATACAATAGATGGTTAAGCAAATTTCATTTATTTTAGTCTCATACTCCCTCCGTTTTAAGTTCCCTTGCTTTTTTCACATTTCTTAAAAAAAGTTGTCAGTGTAATTAATGTGTCTGTTTTGTGTGTTAATATTACCAAATTGTCTTTTGTTTGTATGTATATTAAATTTGGTTTTTCAAATTTCAAGACAAGTTAGCAGTATTAATTAGGGATATGTTTAGGAAAAAAATAATAAATGCATCTAATAATTTGAAAAGAAGTTTACATTTATGGACAAAAATAAAATTAAATGAGTGCTTAGATGTATGGATGGAGAGAGTAACGTTCACAAAGATAATGATTATCAAGCAATTTTATTTATTCTAGCTTCATTCATTTTAGTTTCTTTCCATAAAGATAACGAGTAACTAGGTATTTTTAGTCGATTTTTTTTTTTTATGTTTCTTGTTGTATTTTTACTCCAGGTTATAAGTGTAGTATGCACATTCTAGCTTAGAAGAGAATATTATATGTAAATGTTTTTTTTTATTTTTAAGAATTAGATGTAAATGTTAGTTATTCTAATTAGTTACATTAGTTTGTTAGTTGCACTAGCAAGTTTTGTTCTTATTAGCTACATAAGTCTTGTATACCTATTTGATGTAGTTAATACTTTTCCATTATCGATATAAATTGATATTTTACCTTTTTCTGTCATCAATAACTTCTAAAAGAATAATAATATAAGATAAAATAAAATAAAACCATCAACCTTGACGAAATTTCCAATAAAATTTATGTGTTCATTACAAAAGAAAAAATTCTTCAATTAAAATTATATAGTTGTATTATATTGATTTTATTGAGTAATGCTATATTCCAATATGCCACGAAATATTTTCATTTGTCTTTGATGCTGTAGTGTAATGGTTAGCACTTAGCATTAATGGGACATATAAATGTTGGTGTGTGGGTTCAACCCACGACACTCCTAGTCCTATCCCCTTGTTGTGTACTTGTGTATTTGTTGAACCCTAGGTCAATAGTAAAAAACAAACTATGTGCCACAAAGAATAGGATTCACTTAACCTTTGATAGGCAACATGTGATCAATGGCCATTAGATAGGATTTGAAAATTTTGGATTCTAAAAAAGTATTTAGTAAAGTGAGAAAATCAAAATTTTATATCGTAACCACTCATAATTTGTTATGCATATGCATATAATATTAATAATTTATGTATTAACTACTATTGTCGTTCACTTTGAAGGAGCCAAATCCTACGATAAATAAATATTTCTCCACTCCTTCTTTATAATCTTAGTAATAATTTTCCTTTTGAATACATTTTAAAAAGAATGAATAGATCATAAGTATCTTTGAATTTTTTTTATTTGGCTCAACCTTTAGAAAGAGAACGTGTCACATCTGTAATTTTGTGCATCAAAATTGAACAAATTCTTTTCCTTTTTGGTACAATGAAAAATTCTTTTGTATGCTTACCATAGGAGTTAGGTAATTAGAAAAGAACACTCAACAAAAATCGATTTTCGCTCTGGACTTAACACAGCTACCTCAGAATACAAATTCTATGTCCCTTGAGTTGCCTTCACCATCAAGTTTAATGGTCAATAATCCATCTTCAGAGTTGTAGGAAAACTCCTCCTCCTTCATGTCCACCAAGCAATGTTTCGGTCTAACGTTGGAGTACACTCCAAATCGGCCACATCCTCTGCCTTTGATTTTTATTATTATGCAATTTGCAGCATCTCTTATGCAGGACAATTCTTCTACAGCTCCTCCTGAATTGTACATTTCAAGCAATCCAATTGGCGCAAATTGCACATCGTGACCAAATACCTGTGTATACATATGTTAGCATTTTATAACATTATTGGACTTGGTAAATAATCAAAGATGTTTTTTCATAAAATGTACTATATAACAATGTCAGGACACTAACCCTGATTGGAGATGCTGTATATACTTCACATTGAAGAGTCTCCAATGATACTTCTAGTTTTCCTCTACTAGGCAGCTTGGAAAGCATGCCTGCAAAATTGTACAGTTTGTAAGCATGTTGGATGTTGAGTTACGAAATGGCTTAGACATTACTTAAGCCCTTTATACATTTAAGTGCTTATCTAAGAGTTACTTCTTAGGCTATCCTGAAAAGCTTAAGAAAATAAGCCGAAAACAACTTATAGACATAACATGAGCTGTTCCATAAGCTATCTCAAACAGCCTTAAAAGTGTTTATATAAGTAGATAAATTTAAATAAGTTAATCCAGACATGCCCTAAGTTTAACTTCAAACCTGCATTGAAGGCATATAGTATGCAGTCTCCATTCCAATTTTCACCAGCAACCTCTTCAAGAAACTCAACATCAAGTGGTCTAACTTTTCCTGAAATGGTTAAGTGTGTCGGTGTGGTTTCCGATGGTTTCATTGGCCAGCTTCCTGCTCCTTGGCAATTAAAGACACCTATCACCCCAGTCAGCTTATTCAAGTTCCAAATTTTCAGCAGACTGTAAAGAATCGATAATAATAATATGGTTACTCAGTAAGAATGAAAATTGATCAGAAAAGTGGCCATTTAGAGACAAATAGTTGCAATTTAACTTACCTTTTACCATCCATTACTGGATCTTGAAACAAACAATCTCGAGTAGGACGGCCAGCATGTCTTGCTCTCAAGACTGATCCATTAGGCAGTACTAGCTTCTTCAAGATGTTAAAATCATGATTGCCAGGCTTATCACTGTAATGCATCAAATTTGATGATTATAAGTTTTTCTTCAATTAATACAATTAAAAAGGTTTTTGAGGGAAACAAGTAAGATCAAGAATTCTATCAGATTTGGTGCATTACCTAACATATACTGCACAACCACCTATTGCTCTTGCTGCAGCATGGAACTCAGCCGTCTCGTGCTTGCTCTACAAAAGAAATATTTCAGAGTCAATATGAAGCTACTAGACTCATCAACATTTTCAGACATGAAATGTTTAGCAAAGTAATGAGACAAGAATATTACTTGGAACATGTCCCAGTCTGGCACAAATATCTCTCCCAGAAGAAGACTGTTAAAAGCTACCGACGCAACATGTAAGGTTTGAAATGTTGGTTCCCTTGGCATGAAATCCTCAGATGCTCTTGCTGCTGCACTCTTCTTTGAACTAACAATCGAGAGTAATGAAAAAAGGATGACTCGTCAAAAAAGGAATATGAAGAAAATTTAAGATTCTATTAGCTTAACACTAGTGAGGATGTAAACCTGTAAATTGAATCAGAGTTGTGACACATGCAACAAATGAGGTTATTGTGCTCAAAGTTCCTAGCTATTGATGTCTCTAATGCTTCTTGATGCCGTTTTGTTAATGAAACACGTCCACCGTACCCTGAACCTAATGTTTCTATCAAATTTTGGACATCTACTTTGACTCCATCGACGCCACAGCTAGCAAGATAACTGTGATAGTCATTGTAAAAGTCATAAAATTTTGATGGATCTATCATTCCCACTCCATATTTTTCCAGGCTGTCCATGGCTATATCTCTAAGATTCCCCGTTGTGCTGGCTGATTGAATTGGATATACAAGCTTCGGATTATATTTTTTCATCGCGTTTGAAGACGGGAGTACTCCTCCCCAATAACCAGCTAAAGCATGCCACATGTAAACATGTCTGCGGAATGAACAATCATACTCATTGTCAGTTCTTAAGTTAATGAGAATCATGGAATGGAAGTTAAATAGGTTTCTTATTGGGATTAGATATCTTACTTTACACTCAAATTCTGTTTGATAGAGTGAACAAAATCATGGAGGTTGTTGCAAGAATTGTTGGAGCCTGCGCTTCTGAACTTAATATTTTCCTTAATGTCTATTAGCCTTGTTGCAAACCTAATAAATAGTAAAAGATGTGAGCAGAGGACTAAGAAATGGAGGGAAAAAATGTGATCTCAATTGAAATGAGAGACTTACTGGGTTCCTTCAACTATTGGTTCACCTTCTTTGAAAAATTCATTGTGCGTCTCTTGCCATCCATCGTCAACGATGATAAACTTTGGTGTAAAACCTCCACTTGAGAGACTGTTTAATTTAATAGAAAACAAAATCATCATCAAAGTTTTCAAATTTGCAGGCTTATCACATAGGTAAAGTTACATGAAAATGTACATTATAGTACTAGTACTACGTACCTTTGAATGCCCTCTTTTATTCCTTGTGGATTTACTTGAGTGTAAAATGCATCCCAAGTGCACCATCCAAACAAATCAAGATGTACCGGAGTCTCCTTATTTTCAAGATGACAGAAAGTTCCTTTGTGTTTCTCCAATATCCTATGTCATTAGAAATAAAAATGAATATGAAATCTGTGCTTTTAACTCTAATAAACATCGTCTAAAGAGTAGGGAAATTCTAGAACAAGAAAACATACTTGATAGAATCTTTGATTAGCTCAAATGGATTGTCCCCTGAATTTACAAACACTGCCTCAAGTGATTGAGAAGTTTGAACATAGGCATCACCTGAGGCAATCAAAATCCATATTCATAAGCTGAGAAAGATAAATTAATAATGCAAAAAAATTTCTTGTCTTTCTTTTTACACAAGGAGTTAATCATATAATCAGAAGAAATATGAGCAAACTAACCACTTTCAACGCAGAATTGGAGCTCGTTTAACGCGGTTCCTTGCAAAGTTGCGCGAAAAGCTCCATCCAACACAGGCAAAAAGAGAATGTAGGAAGCATTGACTTCTTCTGTCGCTTCAGAATCAGAAGAAAATTCTGTCTCAAGAGCAGACTCTTCTCTTGCTTCCACTAGAAGCAATTGAGTTTCCATTGGAACATCACTTGCGGATTTCCCAACACGCGGTATCATCCACCAGATTTTCACTCTAAATAAAGATAACAACCTATATCCCCTGCATATTTTTTTAAAATACACAAAAATTAAGTTTCTATAAACAATTCTCGTGGAATTTTCTATACAGCTGTTCTATATTACAATCATATTCATTATTAGCTAACTTATCCGCTGTCGGCTACAATATCAGTTAGCTGCTATAAGAAAAGAGAAGAGATGAGACTCACCGGAGAGTGCCGAGAGTGAAGACATGACGGGAACTAGGAATAGGAGAAGTTGCACCTAAAAAAGCAGACCCTGCTGAAACAGGTGAAACAACAATGTTTTGAGGGACATGTGTGAGAATCACGTTGCCCCTCACCATAAGGCACTCGTCCTTCACCTTAGGTAAAACCGAAATAGTCATGTTTGTAGCCAAAGAATGAACAAAGTTTAGAGAAGTAAGAGAATAAGAACAGAAAAATGAAGTTGAGAATGTTAAAGGATATTGAAATTTGTTGATGAATGATGAATTGTATAATTTGAGCTGGGGTGGAAGAAGGTTGGTTAATTTATAGGGAGGTGACAATATTTTATGGAACATAGATATTAGGAACGTTTTTTTTTATCTGTTACTAATTTTGAGTTCTGACTCGAAATTTTGTTGGAGCATGCAAGTGGTGGACCAACAACTGGTGATGGTTGTATCGTTTGGGGGAAACAGGTATATTGATTAAAGGGTTTTGAAAAGTGTCTAGAACTAGGATAAGGTTACGTTGATCCTTTTTCTTTATAATAAAATACATGGATATATCCAAAAGTAGTATATGCTAGAGTATAGTAGCAGGTATTAGAAAGTGAAAAGGAACAAAATCAGAACGAAAATACTAGAGTAAAGTTATATTTACATATGCGGTGCCATGTCAAGGATGAGTCAGCTTACACAAAATTTTATCCAAATAGTCCAGAATGTTAGGTAGACTTTTCAGCCAATCACATTACTATTACGTATTCTATTCTCACATGTTTGATAAGTTTATGATATTTTTTGTTTAGAAAAAAGAAAACAGTTTATGATATTTTTTTTAAATATTGTTAGTTTAAAAGTACTACAAATAGTTATACAAAAAAAAAGTACAAAGAAATATAGAGAAATTAGTAGTTATTGGTGTATTCTTTTCTTTCTTTTTTGTGCGAATAAACATCATATAAAATTTACAGTCTAACAATATCAACATATGCTAAAATATTGGTTGAGTGGTACATTTTATCTTGGCAAAATTACACTAGTCTATTAACTTAATTCTAGGTAACAATTTGGTCCTTTATCTTTTTTTCATTTAAATTTTGTCCTTTTGGTCCATTTGCATATGGATTTTCAACCTTCAAATCTAATATTTATATGCAAACATAGATGAAAGATCATAGATTTGAAGATCGGGAGGCCATAAGAAAATAAAACCATGATTTTGAAGCTTGAAAATCCATACGCAAATGGACCAGAAGGACAAAACTGAAATGAAGAAAAGATAAAGGACCAAACTTTTACGTGAAATTATGTTAAGAGACTAAAAGTGTAATTTTGTCTTTTATCTTCTTGTTTAATTTGCACTTATTAATTCATGCATCCAACATTGAATAAAATAATAAGCTTAAATTTGGTTTTGACTCCTCAAGTTTTACAATTGCTTGATTTTGACTCCTCAAGCTTAAATGTCGTTTTGCAAATCATTATTGAAGAAACTTCTGGATTTTGGTCAGAGGACTACATTTTCATTAATTTTGAAATAGTAAGGCTATAAACAAAAGAAAACTTCCATTTTAAACGAGCTTATCAAACAATTTCTTTTTGTATATGTGAAAACCACTACAGCATACCCCACTCCATATAATTTTTTATCAGATATACTAATTTCAAAGCCAAATGGAACTGTATATAATTAACTATAACTATATAGCTTTCTTTCAATACTTGTAACAAGTATAGATCCCTTTGAAATATTTTTTCATATAAAGAAGCCTAGGCATGTGCAAACTGAATCCACTGAGACATGCTTGGAATACCTCCATTCACAACTGTGAGCAAGTAATAACCAGAAGGTGCAACAACAGATGATGGTGGAGCTTCCAATACTGCATTCACCCATCCCTCACTACTTCTCACCATTCTCTTGCATCTCAGATTCAACATCCTTTGATTCATTGAAAAAGAATGAGTAGTAAACGGTGGCGAATAAGCACTAAACTTCATCTCATCACTTGGCCTCCTCCCCAATAAAAACCTCACACTAAACTCTTTGCCATACCCAATTACATGATTTCCTATGGTCAAGTTACTTGGTCTCCAAGCATGATACCTCTTTTCCATGTAATGTGGAACAAATGCTTGAAGTCTCAATTCAGTTGGATATGCTACATTGTTAAAGGTGTATCTCCCATGTGGGTTACCACCAGCAACTAATACTCTCCCATCAGGAAGAAGAGTTGCTGATGAATGATACATTCTTGCTATCATTGTTCTCTTAAGGACGCTGAACCTTTTCCCTAGTCTTTTATTTGGTCTATAAAGATAAGGCTCATGTGAAGCATTTCTAGCATTGTCATATCCTGCACAACCATGTTTGGCACCATTTATAATCAACATGTTCCCTGTAGGTAGAATCAACATGTCATGTAAGAAACGTGGTTTCGGCATGTAATCCATTTCCCAATTGTGCTTATTCCCTGTGATCACCATTCTCCCACATGATCTTAAGCCTTCAATGAATCTTTGTCTTCTAGCAGCTCTGAGTGCCCCTGTAGCTGAACCTCCACATACCATAACTTCAACTTTCTGGAACTTGTCTTTATGGTCTAATGGGAGTAACACTGATGAGCCGGAGCTCGGGTAGTTTCTTGACCCGTTTCCTGGAATCCGAGGGAACGTCTTGATAACTTTGTTGCGTCTCAAGTTGAGTAAGATGGAATCGCGGTTGGCGAAAATGAACAAGTTTCCATCTGATGAAAGGTGAGTGAAGGGATAAAGGTTATTCCCTTCAGAGTTTCTGTCATTGGTTTGGTGCAGAAACGGAAGATCAAAAGCTTTTTCATTAGGACTATGTTTTGGAACAAATTCATATGTGAAAACTCCTCTTCCACCAACAAGAACAACTCTGTCATGTTCTGGTAGAATCTGACTAGAAGCATACCACCTTTCATCAGATAAAGATTTCCTTGATTGTATCCAATCACATTGGTGGTTACTCCCACAGGGTCTATAGAATCTAACTCTTTTGGCACCTTGATGATAACCTCCTGTTTGTAGAAGTGTTCCATTGCTTAGGAAAGAGCCAGAGGAACACCAAGGATCAGTGTCAAGTCTCAAAGGTCTTATTCTATTGGCACTGATATCATACTCTACTGAATGAGCATAGCATGTTGAATCGGTTAAATCGAGCTGGTTTGTTGTACACCTAGTGCCGTTGTTGAAGCGTTTGCGAAGTTTGTAACGAGATTGTCCTGCACCAGTTTGATCAAACATGATGACAGTGTTTTTGTAGGTTAAGGCCATATGCATGCCAACCACGCCAGTGTTGTTGAGAAGCAGTTGCCACTGCCCTTCTCTACCTTGGAAGGGTATTTTTTGATTGGCACCATTGGTTAGTCCAACATAAATAAAGAGGAATAGGATAATAATCATGATTTTAGTGTAAGACAGAAACATGTTTTACTACTTGGATAGTTGTAAGATTCCACATAGGAGGGTCCTTTTGTAGGACACTGTTTTGGTTGGAGCCGAGTTAGTAGTAGTCATGAACTTGAAAAGGGTGCAATCAATTTGGCTAAACTTCAGCCAGCTAGCCTCGTCATAAAATGTGCTATTAAAATATTCATGGTAATCTTGTCATGAGGGAAGTTTATAGATCATATAATAATATTTGAAATTTGTGTTGCATGGGATCCAATTCAGTCGGGATCATGCAAGAATGAACTTGGTTTTGCAAAACAATCTTCATATTTGCTCTATAGACACCTTATGTTTGCTCAAAAGTTTCTCAATTTATCGGAACATGTCTTTTGATCAGATTTTTTACTAAAAATCCATCGGAAGTTATCTTCCGATCGATTAATTGTATTTGGCCCAAAGGTAAATAAAATCAAGAAAGCATTCCATCGTGTGAAATTTTATACCAATTAAATATTTATAATTTCTCAATTGCCCCTTCATGTTATAGTTACAGTGTATTTTGAAAGATTTGAACAAATATACTAATGTGGTTTGAAAAATTATCTTCAAATTTTACAAACTAGTCGTTTGGTTGTAAAAACATTTTGTAAAATCCTAAGTTCAAACCCGGGTCATCAAATTCTCCCTCCTCGTATGTGTTTTTTTTTTTGTTGACCAATAACAATATAAAAATAAATAAGCATTTTTAAAAATTATTTTTTTACTGTAAACATAGATTAGAATTTTAACCTGCGGTGCATAAAATAGATTTTATATATATTGCAAGTTAGGTGTTAGATTAGAATTTGCTTTTTTCTTGGTTGAGATAACTTGGTATTTTTGACTAAAAACAATAAAATTAATGAGATATTTTTTTGAAAGGACACTGAGATTTTCTAAATTCTTTTATTGATGGTATGAATTTAAATATTTTCGCTATGATTATTATTTTATGACTTACGAATGGGATATATGATAATTTGAAATGTTTTTCATATATTTATATTTTAAAGAATCATTTAGAACCTCCTTGTTAACATTGATATCCAAACCACTCAAGATTGAACCAAATTGAAGTTTAGAACAAGACTGCTTGCCTGATAAAATAAGAAAAACTAGTAGATTAACTTGGATGATTTTTCTCTTCAAAATCAATCTATTCCAATTCACAAACACTCTAATAGAATCATAAAACATCAAGAAGCGTGGAAAATTATATTGATGGATTTCCACAAAATAAATAATAGTAGTATATATTATCAATGGAGGACTAACACTAATATAAAATGCGCTCAGAGCATATGGACTTGAGTATGTAATGCCCAAAATATTTACATGAGGAGGAGCTAGTAAAGCAAACCTCCTCCCTGGTAATCAAGAAACTTGCAGAAAACTAGGTTCCATACCTCAACACAAAAAATCATGCACAAGTTTTCGGAGGTATATAATCTAATAAAGTTTTATTCTAGTATTAATGCTACTCCTGCAAATGGGGCATAACTGAAGATCCTGTCCGCACTCGCAGCATGTCTGCAAATCAATAAAAAATACTCAATTAATCGACATTCAATCATCTAAAATGTATGCGAGAACAAATGAAGTGGCTGACTTCCTAACCTGATGTCCGCAACCAAAGGCCATGTCCTTCGGATTAGTGAGGCAAATGGGACAAAACTGCAGGGAAGATGACAAAATAAAATAGTTTATAGATTTTGAATTTGCATTAAACAAAATCATTTATGATAAAGTAAACTTTGCAGTGACTTGGTGTCACTTTGATCCACAAATAGACTTCTACATGAGGATCAAGAATGAAAAAAGAGAAGTAGAAATGCTACTGCAGTGATAGTACAATGTAGACAGATAAGCCAAAAGCAAGAGAAAACAAAAAATTGAAGCACCTGATTATCAGACGCAGAACTTGCGTGGGGGTTCGTGGTAACACCGTGTTTCTGAGATGGTGCACTGGGGCGAAAACTGTTTTGACTGGAAGCTTTTGGGGGGTTGAAAGATGGTGCGCCATATTGAGGTGGCGGTAGAGGAATCCTGTGTATATCATTCCTTCTACTACGGTTGCTGTTTGAAAAATAAAAAAAATGTCAACTTAAATGGCTTCATCATGCGCAGATGCTACATTCAAATCCAATACAATAAAGCCTACAAAGAAAAGATTCAACATTGTTACCCCAATATACTAAGTTCTAGTGTTGCCTTGTACTGGTCAGGTATTTCCATTAAGGCAGAAAGTGCAAACTCAGCTTCCTTTCGAGACCGATCCATGTTCTTCGACATTATTTCCGTGAAATTCACAAACTACAGAAGACACAGCAAAACAGAAAAGAAAAATCAAGTTTAGCATTCGTTGAAAATATCTTATGACCTTTGTGTTTATTGTATAGGAATATCATATCAAGTAAATAGAGGATAGTTTCTCATATATTTCTTTTTGTATTTACTGCCTTGAGCCTAAATAAAATCGAGTAATCGACTCTACTGTATAGTTCAAACACATGGCTTCACCATATGCCTCTCATTTTCTCTCTATTCCAACAGCAGTATTACAAGTGTCAACAGAATATGCATTGCAGAAACAACAAAACCGACAACTTCTATGAATAGGAGATACATACCTGAAAATTATCAAATGCTCGTGCAGGAATGTTATCGTCAAACTGTTTCATCATGTCCCATGGCCCGTCTCCAACTCCGACTAATACGATTGATAGGGGATATTCACTGGCAGTAAACACAATTTTTTGTGACAGAAGTAAGCACATTATTGTAGCAAAGGTAAAGAATAAAGGACCACAGGCAGATAATTACCTAGCTTTCACAATAGCTTCTACAGTTTTCTTTTCTTGTGCACTCAATTGCCCATGATCAACGTCAACACTTCTTGTCACCTGCGAAAAGTTGACAATCTTCAACATCAATCTATTTGTCATACTTATTCTCTAATTGCTAATTGACAGCCAACGACAAGCACAGCCACACCATGACAGAATGTTGTATAGCTAATGCTATCTCTTAAGTTTCTTGATAGTTCCATACAAAAACTATGGCTAATTCTTACTTTGATTTCAATGTGATTTAGCAGCCACATTGACCATTAAACTTAAGCCTTCAGAGTAAATATTAAATAGAGATTATAAAAGAAACCTCTCCCCTAAAAAAGTCTATTTTATATCAACATTAATTGATCGAGCATTCAATTGCCCAATTATCTAACTAACCTGGTTCTGCAGTATGGCTTTTTAGGCTACTAGTACTTCAAGAAAAGAGAGTAGTGTGTGTTGAAGGGAAACAACAAACTCACATGTAGGTGGTGTTTTCAGGAGGGGGGAAATGGGTCGGATTGCCCAACAAGTTATTGTATCTCTTTATCCCTCTTAACTAATCTTTTTGGTCTTTACCACCACAAATGTTGCATTCATTTTATTATTATTATTTAATATGGATAAGTGTTGAGGTGTTCAGTAAAGGATGGTCTTAATTTCAGTATCAACAATCTCAACCTTTTACCCCTTGAAAGAAAATAAAATCTGCCAAAAAAGTCATGTGTAAGCTACTTAAACCACTTCATTTATTTGATTTCAATATACATTCATCTAAATAACAACAACAAAAACTCTTTTCAATTTCAACTCTAGTACTTTCCCTACCTGTCCATCTGCTATAATCAATAAAACATGGTATTGGCCTTCACTTTGCTCAACAATGGTGATTGCCATCTCAATGATTGGGGCAAATGATGTCGGTCCTGCAATAAATTAGGGACGATAAACAGCATAAGCAAAAGGTTCAAAGAAATACATAAAGAAAAGTTTGGCCATGTTCAAATACCTGCAAGCCTTAATTGAGGGACCAATTCCCTATACCGTGACAGCACTTCTTCAAATCCATGACAAAATCTATCCTCAGCATTAAAACTAAAAACTTCCTGGTCATGTGTTGATGCTGCCAATGTAAACCAACACACAATATAACTCAACCGGATATTAGATTAGATTCTAACGAACAAATGTAATCGACAACAATGTATCTCATTTACCATCTCCAAATCCAAAACAGGGAATCAAGTTATCCTCATCAAAGGACGACAATGTTTTCCCAATGATAGATATAGCTTGTTCATATGGATTTGGCTCATTCCCAATGTCATGCAGGCATCTCCTTTGAAACGACCTTGCACCTAATAATACAAAGGCAAGTTATGCATGTTGACACAATTAAAAAAAAGGAGAAAATAAAGAAGATAACTCGAATGAAGCAAAACCTGTCCATTCATTGCTCTTTGTAAAATCAATACCAACAATGAGATTAGAAGACTCTAGGCCAGCACTCGCTAGAGCCTCAGTTACCTTTCAATATGGAAAAGAAAAATACTTCAGAATGTCACAAAAACACATGAATAATAATCACCAGTGTAGTGCCAAAATCGGCACGTTGATCAGACATTTACATCCTCCAACTACATAAACACCTTGAAACTAATAGTTGCTCAACATGAACATTTGGAGAAAATGATGATCATGTGTCAAGAGAAATGTATAAAACATGCAGCAAACACTAATAGACTACAGTATATTCAATTCATCACCCTCTTTATAATGATAATGCCAAGATAACAATTAAAAGAATTAAGTACATGATCCAGAAAGGAAAATGTTTTCACAGCTTCTAAAATTCATGCAGTCTTCTTTAAAAGGATTTAACCAATGAATGGAAATAGCAAGTAGTATGTATTTTTTTTCGTAACATAGCAAGTATTTATGTATAAATAAACTCGAAGCACCAAATAGTTCCAAATGATTCAAGATCTGAACACTGTTGTTTGTCAAACTTAAGAGCTTAAAGTCAAAAAATGAGACCTCTTTGAATAATTAAGGATAGTTACCTGTTCCAAGCTATTATAATCATCACCTATTTTTGTAAACTTCTTGTCTGACTTCTTGCTTTGTTGAGAAACATGACCAACACCACCATAGCTTTGAGCTGGAGGTGGAACCCCATAATTATAGCCATGATCTTGAGTTTGTTGTGGCAAATAAGGTGATTGATATTGAGGAAACAAAGGATTTGACCTTGAGGATGAAGAACGTTGCCTAGAGCCCCTACGTTTTGAATGTGATCCACCCATGATTTCTTTATCTAGAAAAATTCAATAGCCCAATTCAAGCATTCAAATCAAATCTCTAAGAACTTAACTACATTATGTTCAAGTCACATTCTTGTTGCAAAAGAAAATCAAAAATTAATTTACTTTACTTACATAAAATTTACAATTCAAGTTAAACATCCCTTCCCCAGAAAAAGACAAAAAAAGAAAAATGCATGTTAAGTTAATCCACTCACATCACATTGGTTTCATGAATTCAACAACATAGGCCATTGTTCTTTCTTCTTTAAGAAAAAGAAAATCTTTAACATAGATAAATGTTAAAACACCCATGAATTCAACAGCCCAATTTAAGCATTCAAATCAAACATCTAAGAATTAAACTTCACTGTAACAAAGTAAAATTATTTTGTTAAAAACATGGTGTTTTCTTAATCTACTAACATTGGTTTGAATTCAAGAAAGAAAGTACAGAAAAGGAAAGTGTTGAATCTTGAAAATACCTTGAAGAAGATGTGGGTGAGTGTGAGTGGAAGTAACAGCAATGGATTTGATAAACGGTGGGTAAAGAAAAGAAGGTTGGTTCCACGAACTTTCTTTCTATCTTTTTGACCAAGAGAGAGAGTTTAAACAATAGTGTTATCGTACAGTGCTAGGTTTATAGAGTTGAAAGTGAAACACAAAATTACCACGCACGAGATCACTTAAATTAAATTGATAAACCGATTGGATCGTAAATCATTTTTTTACTGCCCAATTTTAGACCCAGTTTGTTGTATTGTTTCTCACATTTTTATTTATTGGCTATTATTTTATGGGGAGAAAATTGTATCATCACTCTCTTTTATGTGAAAAGGAATTCTACGAGAGAAAAATATATTTTTACACAAAATCCATTGGAAATTAAATTACTCACACACAAGTTAATTTGTCCTCCACTTGTAAATTTACTCATGCGAATATTTTTTATTAGATGTTGAATAAATTACTTAAAATTCTTCAAATGTAGCTTAAAAAAAACCCTTAATAATATGTCTCCGTGAACTTAACTCAGATGATAGATACATTGTATGATATGTACCCATAAACTTCATGCAAACATTTGTTTATAAGAATGAGGGTAAAATATAAAGAATCTAAAATTATAAGAGTGAAATTTTTGTTTATATTTTTACATGAACTATTTTTATACCTCATCTAAATTATATGGACTATTTTTATACCCATTCATGTATAGTGGTACAAAATATTACATTTACATATAAAAAAATATAAAAACAACACTCATTCTTGAAGAAAAACGTCATTGTCGTATGTTAGTATCTAATTCATAACCATAGTCATCTTATATCATCATAATTAAAGTTATGAATGAAATGAATTAGTTGTATTCTTGTAAAAAAATCAAAAAATAATATATCGTTGTCCTCTAAATAAGGAGAAAAGTGATAATATGATTCCATGCCAAGTGTTACTCAAAAAGCTTTTGATGACATGGGGATATTATAATTTTTTATACCATTGTATTGCATCGTCTTTCTTTTTCATGATATTACATTATCTATTTTGAACAATATAATATATTTTATTCTCTTATTGTAATATGTATCTCCATGTTATCGAAAAGTTATACAAAACTAACTTTTTGAACAAAAAGGCCACTTTTGTTGTTCTAAAAGAGTTATTACTTTATCTTCTATTACATTTAAATTTTAATTTCACATTTCTCTATTTTTATTGTTTTAATGATGGTGTACAAATTTTTATAAATTTTAATAAATGATTATATGTTTTTGTCGATTAAATATTTTTTAGCTATTTTTGCAAATTTATGTAAGTTGAAAATTTAAAGGTATTTTCATGTATTACTTCTAAATTCATTCCATCTTAAGAAAAATATTTTTCGGTTACTCTTTTATAGACAATCCAATCAACCGATTCAAACCAAGTCAAATATTATTGGTTACTTTTTTTTTTCTTCTTACTTTTTGTCTTCTTCTTTTTTAAAAAAAATTGGTTACTTTTTGTTTAACTCTATTTTTGAAAAATATTAAAAACCGAACCAATGTACATTGGTTACTAATAAAAGTGTGGAGAATATTTGACTTTTTTAAGAAGATTATTTGACTTTTTCTTTTACTCAGGTTAATTAACCTGTTCTTTTAGGAGGTTAATTAACACATCGAAATGCAGAAATAGGTCTATAATCAAGTAAATAGTCAATTACCCCTTGAAATTGTAATTTTCGTCAAAAAACCCCTGAATTTCACAAAACTTCAAAAAAAAACCTGAAATTGTCAAGTGTCTGTCAATTACCCCCCTCCGTTAATTTCCTCCATCCAACATGTTGATGTGGCCTTTAACTGTCCACATGGCACTGCCAAATAGTTAGAAAAGTCATGCCACGTCAGAGGGGGTAATTGACTATATTTTTATTTTTTTTGAAAAGAAATTGATTTTTTTTCTTTTCAAAATTAACATTTGTGCCACCCACTGACCTAGCAAATACCCCTTGAAATTTAACATTTATATGCAAATACCCCCCTCAAATTTAAAATTTATGTAGCAAATATCCCCCTCAAATTTATAACTTATATGCAAATATCCTCTCCAAATTTAAAACTTATATGCTAATTACACCTTGAATCATAAAACTTTGATGGTAAAGTAAAACTTATTCTTACTCTATAATTTACTATATCTCTAATAACATTAAAAAAGAAAAAAAAATCACATCTTTAAAATAAACCAAACATAAAAATCACAATTTCAATCACACCACAAACAAAGGTAGTTTTTTTTATCACAATTTCAACCTAAAGTATTCACAGAGGCACAGGGTTTTGGGAAACATGGCCATGGCATGATACCCCTCAATTTTGTAATTTTTGCATGTAGTTTATTTTATGGCGTCAACAATATAAATTTTTGTTTTCAGATAATGAAAGAAAATTAGAAAATCCTTTATGTTGTATATTCTTTTCCCTCAGCACCAAGTCCCTGGCTCCACCTCTAGCTCTGTACAAGACATTGTAGCATATGTCAGGCAATGAGGGTTGATTTGATCATGAAGTAGTGTTTTTGCATGTGTAATTGTGTGTGCCTGTGGATTTCAAGAGGTAAAAGAGGTAGTTTTTCTGGTTCCACAAGTGTTTGCATGTTCTTTAAATGTGTCTATAATGTGGCACTGCAATATTGGATGATGCAGAAAAGAGAACCATTGTAAGAATTAGAATGTAGAATATATAACTTCAAGGTGTAATTTACATATAAGTTTTAAATTTGGAGAGGATATTTGTATATAAGTTATAAATTTGAGAGGGATATTTGCTACATAAATTTTAAATTTGAGGGGGTTATTTACACATAAATGTTAAATTTCAGGGAGGTATTTGCAAGGTCAGTGAGTGGCACAAATGTTAATTTTGAAAAGAAAAAAAATCAATTTCTTTTTCAAAAAAAAAAAAAAATATAGTCAATTACCCCCCTCAGACGTGGCATGACTTTTCTGACTATGTGGCAGTGTCACGTGGGCAGTTAACGTCCACATCAGCATGTTGGATGGAGGAAATTAACGGAGGGAGTAATCGACAGACGCTTGACAATTTCGGGGGGGTTTGAAGTTTTGCGAAATTCAGAGGGGTTTTTGACGAAAGTTACAATTTCAGGGGGGTAATTGACTATTTACTCGTCTATAATCTATTCTTTCAACAAGAAAAACAAACGGTCTATCATCTACATACGTAAAAGCCATAACATATATTGAATTCCAAATGAGAATGGTGTTAAAACTTGAGTTTGTGTGCGATTTTATGAGATACATACATCGTGAACTTTTTATTTATGATGATTTTTTGATTTGGTTGAATACCATGGGCGAAATTGCATGTTTTGGACTTGTTTGTCGATCCATATTGAATTTGATGATGACGTATGAGTGAATCGTCAACCGCGTACGGGACAACTTTTTCATTCATCATTGATACATTGTTGTTGTATTCCATGTTTGGCTTGCTGCAATGAGATGTGATTTCGGTATATATTGGTTATTATCCTATGAGAAATGATATATAAACATCCATTTTTTTTATAATTTTTATGATAATTTTCTTTGTCATATCCATATTATTTTTTTACTTTCTTTATTGTTTTGATTTTTGTGTTAATACCTGATTTTCTTAATAAAATTTTGATCATCTTAAAAGTTGTCATATAGAGGGTTAATAAACTTTTACCCCTCTGCCATTTGGGGGACTTTTGGTTTACCCCTCTATGAAAAACAACTGGAGATTCCCCTCTATAAAATAAAGATTCTTTGGTTTATCCCCCACAGCCAACAATCACCATCTGACTGGATAAATTTGATGATGTGACGTACTTTTTTTTAATTTTCACGTGTCATAACTTAAAAACATTTTTTTTTTATAAACCCAAAAAATCTTTTTATTTTCAAAAAAAATCTGAACATTTTTTAATTTCGAATTTTTCTATTTTTTGTTTTTTTTTATTTTGATAATTAAATTTCAGAACTTTAAGATATCTTGTTAATTTAAAAAAAATCTTTTTCTAATTTTTTATTTTGATAATTACATTTCAGAACTTTTAAATATCTTCTTAATTTTAAAAAAATCCAATTTTTTTCTAATTTTTTTAAATTTCGAAAAAAAAAACCAGATTTTTTAATTTCTATTTTTTTATTTTGATGATTAAATTTTGGAACTTTTAAATATCTTCTTAATTTAAAAAAAAATCCGAATTTTTTTCTAATTTTGAAAAAAAAACCCAGAATTTTTAATTTAGATTTTTTTCTATTTTTTTATTTTGATAATTAAATTTCAGAACTTTTAAATATCTTCTTAATTTAAAAAAAATCAGAATTTTTTTACAATTTTTTAAAATCATTCAGATTTTTTTAATTAAATTTCAGAACTTTTAAATATCTTCTTAATTTGAAAAAAATCTGAATTTTTTTTTCTAATTTTTTAAATTTCGAAAAAAAAAAACCTAGATTTTTTAAAAACATTCAGAATTTTTTAATTTCAAAATTTTTCAAATTTTTTATTTTGATAATTAAATTTCAGAACTTTTAAATATCTTCATAATTTAAAAATAATCCAATTTTTAAAAACATTCAGATTTGTTTCTAAAATTAAGAAGATATTTAAAAGTTCTGAAATTTAATTATCGAAATAAAAAAAAACAAAAAATAGAAATTAAAAAAAGTTCACATTTTTTCAAAATAAAAAGATTTTTTTGTTTTTTAATTTTTTTAAAATTATGCCACATGGAAATTAAAAAAAAATAAAAATTATCATGTCAGCACGCCACATCATTAAATTTACCTAGTTAGATACTGATGTTGGCTGAGGGGGTAAACCAAGGAATCTTTATTTTACATGGGGAATCTCCAAGTTTTTTTTCGTAGGGGAGTAAACCAAAAGTCCCCCAAATGGCAGGGGGGTAAAAGCCTATTAACTCTTATATAAATAAGGGATATGGTAACTTGTGCCCTAGAGACATAAGTTAAGAATACAAATGTAGAAGTTTTTGCTTGAAAATTGTAAATTCAATGTCTTAAAAGTTTCAAAAGTTATATTTTCAATATAAAATTTATTTTTAATTTCCATTTTAACCTCTTTAATTTGTGCCCTAAAGGCACAAGTTAACATGACCCTATAAATAAATGTTCAAACAACACAACTCTTATTTTGTTGACCAAACTTTCTCTTATAAATAGGACCGGAGGGAGTAGCTTGTAATAATCGAACACCTACCATGTGAATAGCCCAACAACCTCAAGGTATGAACGCGGAACCAAACTGCAACAAAAAAAATGTGGCACGTGAACTATAAATTTGAACGACGATAAGAACAAATCAGAAAACCGAACTCATAAATCATGAACCACTTGTATGATGGCCTCAGAGCGTGAACCCAAACTCAAACCGAAGAAAATATTGAGGTAGAACGAAGCAAACTCGTCAAGCTAGATCATGAACCAAGGAGAATTTGGACATATACACGTCAATGGACGCATAGCATACTACGACGACACCGCCGACTGTTTGAAAAAGAATTGACCGCCACAACCAACTCAAAACCCATAACGGGAGATGAGGGTGGCCAAGGTTACTTCTGTAATAGCTCCAACTGGGGTTTTAGTGAATGAGCCACAATAATGACACACCTAAGCCACCGTGCAGCGAAATGAAGACAAATGATTGGAGAATGAAGAAACCGATCCTACCCTATAAATGAGATGGATCAATTATGGGTCACAAATAGCTACCCAAATCTAAAAGCCCCCAATAAGGCCAAAATATACAACACATGGCCCAATAAGAAAACTCGTTATGAGTTTTTAGCAAGACCGGGAAACACCACATCGCTGATGGACGGGGACGTTCAAAACAGTGAGAGCCCAACATGTAAAACGATCAAAGTAGATATCAAACCACTCAACGCGACAATGGCATGAAAGATCTTCAAAAGATCGCGGCAACATCAAACTGACTACCCTATCTAGGATTTGTCTGTGGTACAACTGTGAGGGCTAAGCACTCCAGCGCCGTTATACATTGTACATTGTGGAGATAAAAGGGTTTGGATTGGGGGGAGGGTGTTAATGTCAGGAGGGAGGCGTTCAATTTAACAATCCTCCCTTCAAACACAATAGGTGCCTAACAGGGATTAAAAAATGTCAATATTAAAAAAATCAAGATAAAACCAGCACGAAGTTTGAAAAAAAAATTACATAGTTAATAAACCAATGCAAAACAATGGATTAGACTACCACAAACTAAAATGAAGAAAAGAAGTAAGATTGTGAGTCTTCAGTCGCGCACCAAAAATGGAGTTTGATTTGATCTCATAACTGCTCCAACAAAAGCCCTTTTTGTCACATTTTTTTGGCATTATGCTCATCCCAGATAATCTAGATACGAGATAACCATGTTACTTGAAAGAATTAACAAATATCCTTCTTGAGCATATGCACACCAACATATTGTAGAACGTGTTCCCCAATATCATCTGGGCCAACAAAGGAGACATCTGGCTAACGAAGAACATGATTCCAGACGCTACCTAAAAAAATCACAATCAATGAAAAGATGATTAATAGACTCCTTCTTCCCACATCCTCCCCGAGCAGATCAAAGAACATAAGTTTATCCTTTGCTAGGATCCTTTTATTTAAATTTCTCAAGGCATAACAACACTTTTAGATACCTTTCTTTATTCTAAATTAGCCGTGAATGAATATTAGTGTCGCCCAACTCGAGTAAGAACATCATAAGCGTCTATAAACAAATGGCTTATCACAATACCCATAAAAAATTAAAGTAAAATCCAAACTACAATCTTATACCAAACAAAAATCCAAATTACAGCCAATAAATTGAACACATTGCACCATATTCTTCTTGAATCTTTAAAGATTGTTGAAATTATTTTGGTGATGAGGATGAATAAATTAACCATGACGCGATGATTCAAACTATAAATAAGATTTCCAAACTACAGTCTTATTTTCCACAATCTTTAAAGCCATCGTGACGTGATTCAAGTCATCAAAATGTTGAGTCCAATTCGATAAAAACTATAACGATCTGAAGCTATCAGGACACGATCCAGTCATAGTAGAGTAGTGACACATAGATTAGTGAGAAAACCGCGACACAATTTGGGTGAATCACGGAGAGATTCTGCTACACCAATCGCAACAAGAGACATAAGACAACCTTAAAATGAGCGTAGAATAGTATAGAAATTAAGACACCAGAGAAGAAGAAAGTGAGATGAGCAGTCAATAGGAAGAAATGGAGAAAAAGACATGTGGGAAATTATATTTGAGTAGAGGAAGAGACAAATAAAATGAGGGTAGAATAGCAATATTTCAAGACACAAATTTCATTCCATTGGATACCCCCTAAATCAGGGGGAATGTGAAATTGAAGGATTGGGTGGTATATAATGGAATTGGTTCCACTGTGTTCCATTCCATTCCATTTACATCCCATCAATCCAAACAATGAAATTTTATGATATGTCATCTCATTCCACTACAACCCATAAATCTAAACAGAGTCTAACTGTACTCCTTACTTTCAGTATACACAAATCACACTACATCTACACTAAAGTTTTTTTTTTTTTTTTTTTTATATTAAAGAATACTTTTATATTAATTGTATTTCAGAACATTCTCTAACAACTCAACGGTTCCTTCAAGTTCAAACTTGAGATAGACGTTTAAGTGCAAGATTAAATTTTATAAGAGTCAAAATTCAAACTTCAATTTCTTGTGAATCTTTCTTCCACTTCAACATAGTTATCCTTAAAAATTATTCTTTAGGGAATATTTGAATGAAGGTTTTTAGAGAACAGTTTTATAGGAATAGGTCTATATTTTATCATAAATTTTAGATTTTTTGTAAAATAATATAAAAATTAAAAATGATAAATTATCATATAATATCAACAAAAGTAACACCTACATTTATAAAAATAAGTTGAAGATTCAAGTAAATCAACAAAAGTAAATATGAATAATAAAAACTGACGATTTAATTTGTATACGACAACATTTTAATTTTCTTCTTAAAAAGAACATTTTAATTTTTTTATTCAATTAGATTATCTGTTGATGATATTTTTTTAGCATAGTTTTTAAAATAATTTTACAAATTTCTACTTTAAATGATTTGATTGAACACATTATGTTAATAAAAATTAACTTCATACAAGTCAATATCATTATTTTTTTTTTGGTTTTTCTTTTCAAATAACTTAGTAGTAAGAATTTTATTTTAATATAAATAAGTGGAGAATTCAAAATTGGTTGGGTCTTTACTTTAGGCATGTCCTATTCAGGACATATTAGTCTCACTGCCTTAATAAGTGTGTAAATGATAATTTTACTTAAATTTTTGAGTAGTAATATTTTTGACGTGACTCAAGAATTTAAAATTGTAATGAAGTGAGAGATAAGGGTAAGGTATAAGAAGAGTTTAGAGAATCTAGATGATGGGGTCAGTCTAGTTAGGGTGCATGCTTGGTTAGGATAGTAATTCGAAAAACTCCTCATCTTCTTTCTTCCTTTTCCTCTAATCTTCTTCTTATTATTAATCATGGAAGCACTTTCCCTTCCCACAATCAGTCTTACCAATTCCAACAGCAGTAACACCTTCATTTCTCTAAGTGCTGTTACTAATTACGCCTCACTCTCTTCCTTACAACACCGCCCTTCTTCCTCAACCAGATACTTCACTATGGTATGTATTTCTTCTTTTGTTACTAATGAAATATGTGAATAAAAAATGATTTTTGTTGCATTTCCTTTGCAGAAGAAGAGTGCTGTTCGTGTAAAAGCTGAGAATGAAGATTTTGAATTGAAGCAAGTCAGGGATATGGCTGCTGCCAGAAAGAGATGGGAAGCTCTGGTTGGTTTTTTACATTTTTAATTCAATTTCATTTCGTAACATTACATTACTCGAAATAATGTGAGTCTCTTGAAGCAAACCATTGCGGTTCAGATAAAATGAAATGCTAGCTAAGGATGATGCATTTCTCGAAATAATAAATATAAAAAATCCTTTTCATTCTCATTGTTTCTAAAAAATATATACGGTTGTTGACTTCGACAGTCTATTATCTCTTTGTTAACAAGCAAACTTAATACAAAATTTTTAAAATGAAAATATATAATGTTTTCAGAGTAAATGAAGCCTAGTTTTTTGGTTGAATTGAATTTTCTTATTCTAGCTATTTGTTGATGATATAAATTATTTGGGATTTCTCAAAGGCTTGGGCTTGGGCATCTTTAATAAACTGTATTTTTTATAGACAAATATTAATAATTAGTGTCCATGTTAGTTTCTGGATTGAATCCAGGACCTATTGCTTAAAACTCCTTCAATGTCTCTTACCTTACCAACCGAGCTACCTACGCGGTACTCTTTAGTAAACTGTATAATGTAATAGCGTTTGTTATCGGAGGATGCTATCTTTTCTATGATTAACCCTCTTTCATACTGCACTTTTCTTTTGCGTTTAAATGGCAGGATTTTAAAGGGGCTTTGCTTGTTTATTTTGTAGCTCAGGGATGAAAAAATTAAGGTTCTTACCCCAAGGGAAGCTGGGTATGCAGTACAGCTTTCAAACAAGCCTCTTCTTGATGTTCGGCCCTCAAATGAACACAACAAGGTTTCTCCTATGACGAAGCTCTTGCTTTTGTTTACCTTGGCCAATATATTGCACTTGCACATATAATTTAGTTATTTACCTCTAGACTCTAGTAGGAGGTGACAAGGAACAGAACTTGACATTTTAAACATGTTATTGTTATGGTCAGGCATTTATGAATTATCACGAGTGATTGATCTTCGACCTTGGTAGTAACCGTTGATAATATTATATTGACATTTCCTTATACATTTGATTCTGTTAAATTTTCATAATTGTAGCTCTTACTGAAAATAAATAATTTGCTCTTTTGCTTTCGTTTTTTCAATTTTTGCAAACAATCCACACATTATTGTTGTGATCTTTGATCGCTCTTTTTGCATGTTTTGAAGGCATGGGTGAAAGGTTCAACCTGGATTCCAATATTCAATGTTGATGATGGTCTAGATGTTGGAACCATTCCCAGAAAAATCACAAATTTCGCTATGGGTATTAAATGATTTGTGCTGGCTCTTTCATTACTTCTGTGCAATGAATCTCTAAATTTCATTGGAAATCTATAACATTTGACTTGATTTTGTGAACAGGAGGTTGGTGGAGTGGCATGCCTACACTCTCTTTTGACAAGTATCATATACTATCATTACTCTTGTTCTTCTCACTCATTCTCGGTGCACTTGAATTTCACTATTTATTTCTTAACTCTCTTCAACAGCTCGTTCTTACCCAAAGTTGCGGAGAAGTTCCCCAAAGATGCAGAACTAATTGTTGCATGCCAGAAGGGACTGAGGTGAGCTCTACACAATCAGTAGGTTGCATACCGATTTGAGTTGCTTCTAATTGTAATCTTCCATTTCCTTAAAATGCATTTGATAACTAGTACAGTACATCCCCTTGTGTTTTAAATCACATTTCATTTTTTAGATCTTTGGTTCAATCAAATTATGGTGGGTGATCCATCTAATCATTTAACAAGTGTCTGTCAAACAAACTATGTAAACCTCGTGTTGTTCTGAACCTGATTTTTTGCCAGATCACTAGCTGCTTGTGAACTGCTATATAATGCCGGCTACACAAACCTGTTTTGGGTTCAAGGAGGCTTTGATGCTGCGGAAGAAGAGGCATGTTTTCCTATTTCATTTTTCTGAATTTCTATTGTGCTATACTAGGGGTGGCAAATGGATGGTTTGGATGGATATGGATTTGGATGGAAACAAAGAAAAAAGAACTATATTGCTACATAATTAAATATAGTTATATGGAAATTGCATGGTTATAACTAGAAGCCATTTTCAAAAGCTATACTTGGACTCATGTCAGAAAGAGAGGAATCTATTGAATACTGAGTTCCATGTATGACACAATGAGAAAAGCAGTTACATGACCGTGTATTCATTTCTGTTCACATTTTATTCATACTCCAAAAGCCAAGCAACACTCCAAAATCATGGAAAACAAAAACAAAAACAAACACACACCAGACCCATCAAAATAAGAAAACTAGCACCCCTGACAAATAGAAGACAACATATATATGGAAGTAGACAGAAAAATTAGCCTTTGTAGAATCGGAGAATTCGAATCGGTCACGACTGACGAGTGAAGAATCGGTGACGACTGATGAGTGAAGAATTGGCGACGACTGATGAGTGAAGAATCAGTGACGACTGATGAGTGAAGAATCGGAGGAAGAGAGCGACTTGCTACGGATTCATGGTGTCATTCTGAGTTTCTGATTGGAAGAGGTGTTTGGGGAAGAATAAAAATTAGGGTTCAGTTTTTAATTGGGGAAAAATAAACTATTCATATTTTAATTTTTTAATTTATTTGTTTTTTTTAATTTTAATTTGTTATTTTTTTAATAAAAGTGGTTTTATTCATTGGATAAAAAATAACCCATTTGATCAAGTTGGATGGATTGGATCCATCTATATTTTTTAATGGATGGATTGAGTCCAATCCATTAAAAATAAATTGTTTGATGGATGGATCGGATGGATTTTGCAGTGGATGGACCAGATGGATATGGATTTGATGGATCCAATTGCCACCCCTATGCTATACTCTGATTAAATTTGGGAAAATAAAATTAACTTCTCTGGTGAGCTTAATCCTTTTGGTCTGTTGTGGAGCAGGATCTTGTCGTGGAGGGTTCAGCGCCTCTTAAGTTTGCTGGAATTGGTGGTGTTTCGGAATTCCTTGGGTAGCTATCTAGTCTCATCTCTAACCTTACTTCTCATGATATAATATCATTGATGAATTCTAATTTGGATAACATAAACTATTTTGTAATTTATATTGTTTGCAATGTTTTATCATGAATTCATGCCACACTAGAACATCATACTTCTTACAAGTTTAATTGGTTGGTAAAACTGATATAAAATCCATGTTCAAAATTACTTTATCGTTGTTTGGGGCATGGCATAGAGCACAGGCAGAATTTAAAGTTGATGCAGCTTGAAGACCCTCGGTGTTTTTTTTTCTTTTCAGAAGAAACTTCAATGAGGAGAATTTTTTCTTTTCTTATGTTGGTTTCTCTTGATTTTTTTAAACAATTTCAATTACAAAAGGGAGGTTTGATGTTAATAACTATCAATTTCGGACTTGATTTATTTTTTCCTAGATCGATAGACAGTCTGTTGTCATTTATTTATATGTAGTCCTGCCAAAAGATGATATTACATGCTACTTTACTAATCAATTTTGAGATCAGTTGTTATCTTATCGTATGCATACAAGTAACTTAACTACAATTTTTGTTGGGAAGATAGAGTTCTGGAGGATTTCATTGAGAAATGACATAAGAACCACGTGTTATGTACTTGTGTATTTCAAGATTGCCATGAATTCATGATAACCGATCATATGTAAATTCTTGCTGACAATAATAGCACAAAACACTGTATAAACTAGTTGTCTTGTTGCATCACATAACAAGAAATTTAATATTAAGAGAATATTATACAGATTTGAGTTGTGATTCATCATCTATTTGATGACAACTTTTCCGCATGTAGAAGAATGTCCATAGCTCGTAGGGCATAGTAATTGCACAGACTTAATTGCATTGCACATATATATCTTTTTGCTTACGATATGCAGGCTTCAAATCATACTTGATACAATCTAAAAAATCAGAACTTTTAAAATTTCGGTAAATTTCTGACTGCAATATTATTTCCAGTTGGACTGATCAACAAAGAGCTGCTGCAGCCAAGGAAGGTTGGGGATACAGATTAGTGTTTTCGGCACGCCTGGTAATTCATCTATTGTATGCTTTAATTTGTGAATTTTATTTCTCAATTTTGACATCACAAATTTGAATGGTTCTTGCATAGATTGGAGTATTTCTTGTTGCCGATGCATTATTTATTGGCGCTCAGCAATTTGGGCGCTATCTTCAGGAGATTAGGACCCATTGAGTTATTGATTAATCCTGGTCTAGACAATGTTCCTTGATGTGGATGAGAAAATAGAGACAACGAGCCGAGGAACTCAATTTTGAATGCCGGCCCATGTCAGAGGCTTATTTGGTTTAGTTAGATTTACCAGCAGGTGCTTTCTGAAATTTATGTCATAATGGGATCATAAATCAAAGTTTAGATGAGCTGTGGTTCTAGTTTAGGTTTCTTCCATGTGGCTATGCACTAATAGTGTTTTTTGGCCAAACTCTAGTATGTGATAATACTGCTTCGTAAATGTTAATATTTTGGAACGTGCATGTGTTGTAGAGGTTGATATTGTAGATGAATTCTGAACCGTGATTATATTGTTGCATAACAGATACCCTCTTATTGCTGGATAAATTAAGGTATTGATGTGTGTGTGTGATTGTATCTGTTTAGAATTTCTTCTCTCCTTGTGAAATTAGGCTGTTTTAGGTTGACAATCGTTTCTGAAAAGGAAAAGACATTTTATAACAAATGTTAAAATTAAGTAGTAGTGTAGTAAGAGCCTCTAAGCATCAACGGATGTATGATGGCATTTCAGTTTTGTTATTTTCGCTACCTTTCCATAATTGTACAATCAAGATGAAGAAAACAAAATGGTTGACAAGTTGCCGATGCTCCTCAATTCCTTGTTCTTTCTCTGTCCCTTACTCGAGCTGATTATTGTACATCATAAACAGTTTTTGGAAACACATAGATTGCAGGTGTTGCATACTTCTAAAAATAGTTTCTGTTAACTAATTTTCAGAGTCCTTTCCAAAATTTTGATTTCAATTTCTTTTATGAATCCCTCTGGTTTATGGACGTGACATTGTAAACATTTTTTTTCTTTCTATTTTCCCCAAGCACTAGAAATAGCTTAGTTGATAAATGAAAGAAGAAAACACCACACAAACCATGTTCCAACTTATAAAATATGATGTTTTAATCTTTTGATGAGAAAATCAAAAGTTGATATTAGTTTACACATATACATCAATAAAAAGCAAATCCAGAATTCACATGTTTTTTCTGCTGTATCATGAGTCTTCATAGAATGTATACGGCTTCGCAACAACAAGAAGATTTTCTCTCCTGTGCATTGAGATGCCAAAAACTTCAGTGAGATCCAAGTCTTTTGCTTTAATACAAGGAGGAAGCTCCCAATCAAAGCTATAGAGGAGTTGAGCTAGAGCAAGCTCAACAACTGCAATGGCAAATGTAATAGCTGGACAACCTCTTCTGCCTGCTCCAAAAGGTATGAGCTCAAAATCCTGCCCCTTATAATCAATATTACTTTCTAAAAATCTTTCTGGTTTAAATGCAGTCGGATCTTCCCAACTTTCCGGATTCCTACCAATTGCCCAAGCATTGACAAAAATTCTCGTTTTAGCTGGAATGTTGTACCCTTCTAAGATAATATCTTCCATGGATTCTCTAGGGACTAAGACTGGTACTGCAGGGTGCAGCCGAAATATCTCTTTAATTACAGCCTTCATGTACTGCAGTTGATGCAAATCACTCTCTGCAACAACTCTTCTTTCTCGCAGGACGCTGCGCACTTCCGTTTGTGCTTTTTCCATAACATGAGGATTCATTAGCAGCTCTGTCATTGCCCAATCAAGGGTAATAAATGTTGTATCAGTTCCAGCAGCAAACATATCCTGCAAAAAAAAAGAGGAGAGAAACAAAGTATTGTCAAAATGTCATTAGTCAATACAGCAAAGTGAATAATATCTCATGCCTTATCCACTTTCAACATATGGAGAGATAAACAAACATATGGTTATTAAGGCTTCATCACGTACCAGGATTATTGCCTTGATATTATCAATGGTAAGAGGCATCTCACCGGAGTCATTCTCTTGCACCTCAAGTAAAATATCTACAAGGTCCTTATGCTCCTTTATTTTATTGCAAGCCTTGTGTTCACTAACTATCTGATCAATGAGTTGATCAAATTTTCTTGAAGTGTCTTGGAGTCTTGCTTTCATACCTGTCAAGCTGTGTATGAATTCCAAGGAAGGAAAAAAGTCACCAACGCTGAATCCTCCAAGGAGTTCCTGGTACTCATCAAGCATCTTTTGAAAACCATATTTTTTACTCTCTCCTCCTTCTGTAAAGTCCCTTCCAAATGCTACACGGCAAACAACATTATTTGCATAAAGTCCCAATATCTTGGACAAATTGATAGTTCCTGGATAAGACCCTGCAACCCTTTCAACTAAACTAGCAACTTCTTCTTCTCTAACAGCACTGTATGAGTTTACCCTTTTGGCACTTAGAAGCTCAAGTATGCAAATTTTTCTCACATGCCTCCAGTAAGCACTATAAGGAGCGAAAGCGATGTCTGTGCAGTTGTAAAAGAGGTACTTAGCTGAAAACAGTTGCGGTCGGCTTGCGAGTGCAAGATCGTGTGTTTTCAACACCTCCTTTGCTAGTCTAGCTGATGAAACAACCACTGTCGGGATTTCTCCAAGTTGTAAGAAAATTATGGGTCCATATTTATCTGCAAGGCCTTGTAAAGATATGTGGGGCATGGTGCCAAGCTGGTGAAGATTGCCAATGAAAGGTTTTGTTGCAGGACCAGGAGGTAGATTGGAACTTCTCTTTCTTGAATTGTTTATGAAAAGTTTCACCAATAGAGCTATGAAAATGAATACACAGAGGAGGAATGGTTTGTAGCTTTCCTTGAGCCATTGGAACATAGCCATTTGATAGACTGAGGGAGTGTAGTTTGCAAAGTGCTACAAGATGTGGTGCAGCTATGTTAAGATTTAACCTTATCATACTGTATTTTTTTAGGGGAAAAAACCTTATCATGTTGCATGGTTCCATGCAAAAGTGTGACCACCTGTAGAGGAAACCAGATTCACTACATTAAAAAAAATATCTCTTCACCGACTGAGATCAGTCGGCTCACACTCACATTAGACCTTCACCAAATTATCTTTAAATAATGTACACAATTAATTTGAGATCAGACGATTATGATTAATTATTGCGTAACACATTGATGAAGACGGTTGCAACCGACGAGTATCATCAGAGTTTTTCGACAGAGTATCATCAGAGTTGTTTCTTGATAGATGATCGCCTGATATTTCCCTTGAAAATAGTTGCTTTCTAACAGGGGTGTTCGCGGATTGGATTGGTTCGGTTTTGGGAGGAAAAATCATCCGATCCAATTACTTCGGTTTTGTTATTTGTTCATCCAATTGGTTTGGTTTTAAAATCAAATCCAATCCAATCCGATCCAAAAAATTTCGGTTTGGATTGAATTGGTTTTTGGTTTTCGGTTTTCATTGTTGTATAATTTTTCATTTTCTTTTAAGATATATTATTTTATGACATTTCTATAGGTTACAAAAAAGATGAATAAGTAGAAAATAAAATAGTAGGTTAAGTAAAATAGTTACAAAATCATAAATTAATAATATTTCTTAAAAGAAAGAGAAAAAAATCAACATTATTAAAGAACAAGTCTAGTTGTCCCCATGAGCTTAGCTCAATTTTTTTTTAGAGGGAGCTTAACTCAGTTGGTAGGAACATTGCATAATTTATGCAGGGGCTGAAGTTCGAACCCCGGACACCCTACTTCTCCACGTTTAATTGTGTAAACTCTAGCCACTAGGCTACTAGACAAAAAAAAACAAGTCTAGAAAATAGTTACAAGATTGTAAATTAAGGAAACATTTATAAAAATTTCATATAATAATATATACTTGTGTGTGTATATATAGACACACACAAGTATATATTTTGGTTTTTGGTATTTCGGTTCGGTTTTTGCGGTTTGCATTGTATTGGATTGGACATGAACACCCCTACTTTCTACTACTTATTTGCAATGAAAAAACACATTTTTGCATTTGGTATCTATCGACTATTGTTTGGGTAAAAAGTTTATACACGATCTATTAATCACAATCATTCATATGCATGATTTTATAAATAAATAACACTCTGAAACATCTTTATATGAATTAAATCTATTTTGTGTAAAGCAAAAAAAAAATGTTTTTTAGGTAAAAAGTATCAGCTAGTTACATAGACTTGAGGTCGGAACATTGACACCTTAGATAAGGGTCGAATCTATGTCGCTCGAGTGCTAGCAAGTCCTTTAACCTCTTAGCCTTCTACCTAGAGCTATTCATATGATATACCAAAAAACCACATATTGTTTAAGAGTGGAGACGAATTTTAGTTTATCAACAACACTCATCCTCATCAATCCAACAAGAAGTCTTTTACAAATGATAAAACTGTAAGGGTTTACACTAGATTCAAATCAGATGATATCTCAGAAATGTAATGTCGTGGACTCATAGTCGAAACAATATATATCATGCATATTTTTTATGTTATATGTCATGTATATTTGAACATATTCATAAACACAAGTTAAATATTTTTCTTCTTCTTTTGATGGAACCATTTGCATGGTTAATGATATTTTTTTTAAAACCGAGTATTTTGGATTCGAACTCAGAACCCTGGTTAAACAAGAAGAGACATCTGTCATCTCATTTAAGCGTTCTTGTGTAAAAATATTTAAAATTATGGTTAATTATGTTAGGTTGATAATTAATAAATTAAAATATTTTTATTATATTTTTTTAGGAAGATATTTTTATTATATTACATAATTAATTTTTTTTTTGACAAATATATTACATAATTAATTGTATATTTTAATTTGTGCTAACCGAATTTTTTTTTATCAAGTTTCATTTCAGTTAAAATAACATAATTTTTTCACCCATTATGATTTTACAAACACACGCAATTATTGATCAAAAAGAAAAGGAAAAAAGTAGCACACGTAAACCATGGTTAAAGCAAGGACCATCCTCAACCATCCCACATAGTTAACACCACAACCAAATCAACCAATCACAAAGCAACCTACCAAGACACGTGTACGGTCAAATCTCCTCCAAACCGCTTCAATTGTTCTTAGAAAATTAGGGTTCACTGTAACCAACGAAACCTTATCATCGTTATTTCCCCTGAAACTCACCGTTTCGTTCATCGTTCTTCCAACAAATTCCTCTGATTTTTCTTCCGTACAATCATGGAGATGGAGCGCATGGTTGAATTCTCTCGCAATTACATGGATCGCCCACCGAGAAAGAGAGCGCGATTGGGTTGGGACATCCCTGAAACCCCTAAGGTAGCTTAATTTTTCATCCTAAAAATTCAGATCTCGTGTTTTTGTAAGGTTGTTTTATGTCTACTGTTGTAGATCTGGTGAATTTTTTGTATATTAAGTTTGTTTGCTGAATTCAACGTTAATCCAGCTAGTACTAACAATTCTGTGTATATTGTTTGATTGAAATTTTCGTTTTTTTTTTATGAACGTTTTTATAATTTATGATTTGACCAATTTTTTTCTTTCAATTATATAATTTTTTTAAAATGAAAAGTTAGTACTACCTGTATTTCAATCGAACAAAAATTTCAATCAAATACTAGTATTTTTTTGTTCATTTTTTAACAAAAAGTTTAATTGAATGAAAAGTTTTGATTGTTTATGTCTGTTCTGTTGAAATTGTATGTTTCTGGTGTCCAATACGTTCCGGTGTCCAGATTGACATTACATGTGATTACAATGAATCATGTCATTTTCTTAGAGTATTATTGGTGTTGACGTGTCTTGTGTTGTATCTGTGTCCGTGCTTCATCGCTTGTGGAGGTTTAATTAGAATGATTATTTATCTGTAGGTTTAAATATGTTGTTTTGTTTTTAGTCCTTTAAGATTTTTTGTTTAGATTTAGTTGTTGCAAATTCACAAGTTGTTGCTTTTAGTCTCTGACGTCATACATGGCATCATTAATATTGGGCTGGCATGATTATATTGGGCTACATACGACGTCTGAGACTAAAACTAACAACTTATGAATTTGCAGGCCCGAATTTAAACAAAAAATTTACATGATTAAAACCAAAACTTTGTAATTGCAGAGATTAAAATCATATTATAAACTTATTTTTATTACCCCTGTCATTTTGTGTGATGATTTTCTATGGGGACAAGTACATAGGTTGTGGAATCATGATGGTGGGATGTGACATTGTTTCTGTTAACTTGTGTTTTAAGTGGTACATGTATGGATGGCTGTGTGTAGGCTCAGGTAGGATTGTTTTGTGGACAAGAGGTTGAGAATATTTCAAGCTATGCTCCTTCAGAACATAATATCACTAGTTCTCTGTTTAAGGGAGTTGCTCGAAATGGTTCTCCCCCATGGCGAGATGACGACAAAGATGGCCATTACATGTTTGAGCTTGGAGATAATTTAACTTCTCGCTGTAATTACACTTTACCATCATTAATTAACAAGTTTACATTCATACTCAACATGTTTAAAATGAAAATAAAGCTGTCATTTAACTGAAAGATTCAGCTCATAGATTTCCCGAAACTTTCAAACATGGACTTAAGTACTTGTTACACTCTAGGTAATCCTGTTTCAGGTTTAGGAAGCATTTAATAATATTAATAATATGTACACATTTCAAGATGTAGAATCATTTTGAACTTTGGATGTTCTAAAATGGATTTTGGAGTTTTTGTTGGCTTGGCTTATATTGTTTATACCCCGTTTTATATGATTACAGATAGAGTCCACGGAAAAATGGGTGAAGGAACATTTGGACAGGTTTTGGAGTGCTGGGACAGAGAAAGGAAGGAGATGGTTGCCATTAAAGTTGTTCGTGCAATAAAGAAGTATCGAGAGGCAGCCATGATTGAAATTGAAATGCTGCAGCAACTTGGGAAACATGATAAAGGTGGAAACCGGTAAGTATTTTGAGCTTTAATTGCTATTTATATTCTAAGACAATGCAACACCTTTTATTCCATTGCATCGGTTAAATGGGTTTATTCCTTGCAGTTGTGTGCAAATACGGAACTGGTTTGACTATCGTAATCATATCTGTATTGTAAGTATTTGATTGATTTGTGTGGATTGATTTCCCCAATATACGTGATTTGGGGGTTAAGACGTGGGTGAATTCAAATGATTGCAACAGGTGTTTGAGAAACTTGGACCAAGCTTATACGATTTTCTTCGGAAAAACAATTATCGTTCATTTCCCATTGATCTTGTTCGCGAGATTGGAAGACAACTATTGGAATGTGTTGCATGTGTGTAGTTTATTCTTGAACAACTTTTTTGAACAATTATTGTAGCACTTCATCATATGTGTAACATCTCTATCTGTTGTTTTTTGTCAATGAAGGGTGGTTTTCTAATCGTGTTTTATTTTTCAAAAAATTGCAGTCATGCATGACTTACACATGATCCATACCGATCTGAAGCCTGAAAACATTCTTCTGGTTTCATCAGAGTATCTTAAAATCCCCGACTACAAGGTACTTTTGTTGTCTATTAACCTGTTTTATTTTCTCATAGATTTCGGTATTTTAGACATAATCATACTAGGTGAGGCATGTTCAATGCTGATGTTTAGACATTTTTTTTTTTTGATGCATTAGACTTGTCTTTTAAAAGTTTCTTAGCTATATAAATAACTAAGTTGCTAAGTAAATTTTTGGTCATGATATCTGACATCCATTGTTGGTAATCAACAGAGTTCATCCAGAGCACCGTGCTCCTTTTACAAAAGAGTGCCCAAGTCAAGTGCTATAAAAGTTATTGATTTTGGCAGCACTACCTATGAACGAGAAAACCAGAATTACATTGTTTCAACACGTCATTATAGGGCACCTGAAGTTATCCTTGGTATGTATACGAACTAAATAATAATTGCTATGATGCAAAATGCTGTTTCTTGTAGTTAATCTTGTTCATATGCTTAACGCTGTATCTTTATAAATCATGGCGCTATTGATATGTCAGCTAAATAGTTGATTTTTGTATTGGTTTTTAGGACTTGGGTGGAGCTATCCTTGTGATGTTTGGAGTGTGGGTTGTATATTAGTTGAATTATGCACTGTAAGTTTGGCTCTGAATACTTCTGAAAAATGTCAGCTAGTTTTTGTTGTCAGTATTGTGTTAAATTGGCTTGTATGCTTCTACTTCAGGGTGAAGCTCTATTTCAGACTCACGAAAATTTAGAGCATCTTGCCATGATGGAGAGGGTGCTTGGTCCGTTACCACAGCAGATATTGAAGAGAGTTGAGTAAGTAATTTACCGTGGTAACTTTCTATGATTGTCACTGTACAAGTCTTTGAAATAACCAGTGTTTCTTTTTCATGTTATGATTAGCCGACATGCTGAGAAGTATGTCCGAAGGGGGAGATTGGACTGGCCAGAGGGTGCAAATTCCAGGGAGAGTATTAAAGCTGTAATGAAGCTTCCTCGACTGCAGGTTTGTTTTCAAGTCTGGTCATGTAAATGTTAATATTCAGCTTTTCAAAACAGTGATGGTAAATAGTTCATGCTGAGCTTCTCTAACTCTTAATTTTTCTATTATAATTGCAGAACCTTATAATGCAGCATGTCGATCATTCGGCTGGAGATCTTATACATCTTTTACAGGGTCTACTTAGATATGACCCATTTGAAAGAGTTACAGCTAGAGATGCTCTGAGACATCCATTCTTTATGAGAGATCACCTTAGGAGATGATTAGCCATTTTTAGAGGCCTAGTGTCCAAGTTGAATCTGTCAAAAGTGCAAATGCGTGTAAGGAGAAGGAAAGCTTGTAAATAAATATTTATATTATCAGCTTGTCTGATAAGTGAAGATGGTTATACAACAGCACCTTCCCCTCCAAGCCTGTCTGACCCAATCCTTATTTATTTTAAAATTTGATGAACATGTATTTTTACAAACGACAACCGAGTGGAATGTATAGAACAAATGTGGAATGTTTGGAATACATTATCCATAAATATTCAGCTGCATGCACTACCCAAGGAAGTTTGAACCTTGTGTATTTCTTGAACTTTCAATTTGAGTTGTTTTTGGAAGTGACACCAGCACTTAAAATAAGCTATTAGCAGTTAAAGTTAATTAAGAACAACAAAGGGATTATTGTTGGAGCAAATCAATTAGATAATAATCTCCTTTAAATTTACTATATCCAAAAGACTTTTGCAGTAGATGATCCATTTGAAAATGTGTAATTTTGATCTAATTTTGACCATATTTTTCTACTAATATAAAGATAATAATATCATATAAGATGTCGTTAGATTTGTCTAAATGAGTATTTTCAAAATATCAAATTTTTATAATTTTTTAATATATTATTCAAGATATTTAAGTTTAAAATTATGCATTGACATGTGTAATAAGGTCAACTGTGTCAAGTTATATAATTTAACAGAGTCGTCATCAAAATGAATTATCAAGAATTGAAAATGTTAATTTATACGAAGTTATACGAAATTAACTATTTACTTGCATTGCACGTATACCCTTGCTGATGCAGTGTTTGATCATATGGACAATGATTGCAACGTGAAGAGCGAAGATGATGGATGGCACATCACGCGCTGTTTTGTTTTTTTTTATTTAATTTGATTGATTAAATAATTTTAAACGACTTATGACATTCTCTCACTTGTTGGACAAGGGAATCGTTACGAGATATAAACAAAAAGTTACATACATTTTCGGAAAAAGACAGTTTCACTTTCATACACTTAAAGTAAGTCGTTAGTTTAGTTTTGCAATATTTGCTCCATTGACTAATTAGTTCCTATTAATGAATTTTCAACAATGTCGATATATACATGGACATGATCAAAAGACACCACGTATCTACCACTCACTCTTTCTAAATGTAATGAGGTTTCATCTCCAAGTTCAAATCCAATCATATAAGATGTTAAATATAAATGTTAAATATGAGTATCTCTGAACAGAGAAATCAAACATTGAGACCAGTAATTTCTCCGATAGCTATCCTTAACGACCTCCATGTCTCTAGTTGATTAAGGGTTTATGTGTTTCAATTCAACACTGTTGTTTCATCAGTAGAAGTGGCCAAAGAAATATTCAAAAACCATGATGTTTTCTCTATGGATGCACAGACGTCGCTTTAGCACCCTATGGAGAAGAGTGGAGACGGAGAAGGAAGATTTGTGTTGTTGAACTTCTGAGCATGAAAAGGGTGCAATCTTTTCAGTCCATAAGAGAAGAAGAAGTAGCAGAGATTGTTGATACTTTAAAGGAAGCATGTGCAAGTGCAAGTGCAAGTAAAGAGTGATCTATAGTGAATCTGAGTGAGATGCTGATTGTAGCCTCAAATAACATAGTGTCAAGGTGTGTTCTTGGACAAAAGTATGACACACCAGATGGTAGTGGTAGCTTTGGAGAGCTTGGAAGGAAGATGATGAAACAATTAGCAGCTATCAGTGTTGGAGATTTCTTTCCTTCATTGGGTTGGATTGACATTCTTACAGGCCAAATACCTGAATTTAAGGCTACTTTTTGTGCATTAGATTCTTTCTTTGATCAGGTGATTGCGGATCACAAGAGAATGAAGAAGAGTGAAGATGGCCAATCAGATAAGAAGGACTTTGTGGAGATACTACTTCAAGTTCAAGATGGTGCAAAGTATGATTTTCCACTCACAAATGATAACATCAAAGCAATCCTAATGGTATGCTTCTTCCTCTTTTATTTTTTTCCTATGTCTTAGCAAATATCACATCACTCTTAAGAATTTAGGTTGAGCATAATTCAGACTTAATTCCACTTCACAGAATCGGTTTGTAAGTTGAGAGTAAACTTCCTAACTTTCATTTATTACCACTATTCAGGCATATCACTATCCAATTTTGCCTGTTTGATTTAGTTTATTTGAGCTTGTCTACTAACATAAACACTTGTGTGATTGCTTGAGTGAGCTTATGAAAACAACTTATGGCATGCACATAAGTTGTTTTCAGCTTATTTTCATAAACTCTCCAGGATCGTTTATGAAAATAGTTCATATGAAAACAATTTAACTTTATTTTACCCTTTGTCATAAAAATAGTTTATGCATAAATATGATAAGCGTTTATGCGATAAACACTGAAATGAGTGTCTATCCAAACTAGACATAGTTGCGCAGGCCCAACTTAAAACAAGAGCATAAAGAGTTTCCATTTTCACAATTTCAGGACATGTTTGCTGGAGGAGGTGATACTTCTTCAACACTTCTCGAGTGGACATTTGCTGAGCTCATGAGGCATAAAAACATCATGAAGAAAGTCCAAGAAGAAATAAGAAAAGTTGTAGGGTATAAATCAAAAGTGGATGAAAATGATGTGAATGAAATGAATTACTTGAAGTGTGTAGTCAAAGAAACTATGAGATTACATCCACCTGCTCCTCTTTTGATACATAGAGAAACTTTATCTGATGTGAGAGTAAAAGGGTTTGATATTCCATCCAAAACAAGAGTGTTTGTGAATGCATGGACAATTCAGAGGGATCCTGAATTTTGGAACAAGCCAGATGAGTTCATTCCTGAAAGATTTGAAGAACAACCAGAAATTGATTTTAAAGGACAAGATTTGCAATACATTCCATTTGGTGCTGGGAGAAGAGGATGTCCTGGAATTTCATTTGGACTTGGTTCTACTGAGCTTTTACTTGCTAATCTTCTCTACTGGTTTGACTGGAAGCTGCCTAAGATTGGTGTACATATGCAAGATATAGACATGAGTGAGATTCATGGGCTCACTGTTAGCAAGAAAGTACCACTTCATCTTGAACCTACACTACACTCATTTGGATCTCAACGACCATTACCTATCATGTGAACATTGATTCCAAGAATGATGTTTCACCTTTATTTTCCTATATTCTTTTAAGAACACTATTGTCTCTTTTCTTTTCCTTTTTGGTAGATTGCATAGCTTATAGTTTGATAGTGTACTCCATGGAGGTCAATCTCTTCCGTTGTATATGTGCAAAGAAAAACAAGTTAAATAATGTAGCCATCTGTTAAATACTTGATTAGGAATTTTCTTTCAAGTCCTGGTCATATTAGTCTTCCCTATTTGAACCGTGCTATGATCTCTTAGTTTTGTCATTGGAGTGTTTTGTCCTTGTAGAAAGATATACTCCAGGAAGTTCGATAGTTACTTTGTTAGAGATATTAAAATATTTATCAAGAGACATTCTTTGTTGAAACTATATTGTCTGACAAAAACAGTGTTTATACATTTATGCAAATATATATAGATATATTTTAATCAAGCAGGAAGAATTGATATTTGAGAAATCTGCCGAAACACCGATTTAAAAGGGCACATACTCCATTGCCAATTCTAATCCTTTTGAAGTTAGAATGTTAAGAGCCATATCAAATATGCCGATTTATTTGGTATTATATGGGTCTGAATCTGATCAGAAGAATTGCGCCACCAACTGCCACCTAAATGCAACACGTATATCCCTTTTCTGTAGATTCTTATGGTACGAGGTTAATTTCTCAGTATTTATACACACATGCATAACGAACCAACATCGTATACATCAAAGAAAATACATAAAACATAAGTATTTTGTATCAATCAACATGTTGGAAGGAAGAATGTTTCAAAATCTACCATATTCATTTCTAAAGAAAGTACCACACGATCTAAATGCCACCCTTTTCACGTTTCTTTCCTTCTTCATCAGCATGCTGCTGGTGTTCAAGTTTAAAGTTAGAAGAAACAAATTAAATCTACCTCCATCCCCACCTAGATTGCCAATAATTGGCAACTACCTTCAACTAGGAACACTTCCTCATCGCTCTTTTCAATCCCTCTCACAAAAGTATGGTCCTCTAATGATGTTGCATCTTG
>Ga0228711_1000840_pt1 | contig 41649 bp, 19 predicted proteins | sample MedpolnodulmetaG_2_FD_177996 | JGI IMG/M metagenome (GOLD analysis project Ga0228711, IMG submission 177996) | Root nodule microbial communities from Medicago polymorpha collected in Santa Monica, California, United States - brown nodules | ecosystem: Host-associated > Plants > Roots > Nodule...
ATATGAGGAAAATATACGCTCTGGTGACGGTGAGAGGTTCTCCCCTCTATAGCAGAAAAATGAAGGATGGGGTGATGGAATATACGATAGGAGGAAGGAGAAGAGAAGATGTGGGACAAGATTGTGCATGAACAAGTATAGATTTCTCAATTTTATTTTTAACAAACTTGGTCCATTGATCAAATCTAATGGTATTTTCTTTGTGCTTCACCGGTGAAGGACTTAATTGACCCCTCACCCTAGAATCCACCATTAAATTTATATAAAAAAAAAAAATCAAATTTCTATGAAAACATGATAGTGACTACATCTTTGAACAAGAACAGTATCGTCTTCGGTAAGATCTGCTAATGGCCAATAGTTGGTATCATGATTGTTGTTTTACCCTCTGTAATAGCAGTAAGCCTCCTCTTTGAATAATCAAGACTTTTCATCATTACCCAATTGTTTGACAATTAAAGAGGATGATTACATAACAATAACATATCGCTTTAATTTTGGAATTATAAGAAATGCTACATTCACGTAATAATTTTGGAATTAATATATGAAAATGGTACAGTAGTAGTACTACAAATGATGAGTAAATACGAAGTTGGATTAATTCTACATTCATAAGCTACGACCACAACGGAAGTAAAGGAAGCATAGAGAGATAACAAGTACAATAGCCTCAATGACAGAGAGAATCTGAAAAACAACATCGTCCATGAATGAATCAGGCAAAGTAAACCTGTTCCAGTTGAATGCCGATGATCGTGAAGTCAACAGAAACTTCAACCTTAATGATTCCTTCCTCAGCCGCTTCAAGCACGCTCTTCTCTTCCCATTGCCAATCATTGACATTCTGTTTGTTTTGTTTTGTGCTGTGGGTTTTCCTTGGAGAGTTTGGTGGATTATATTGAGGACAGAAGGAAGCTTCCCTGTTGCCTTGTACTTTATCTTTTCACGCGCACCATTTTGTTGACAAACAAGGAAGAAAATTGTTGTTCACACATCACATCACTGTTGGCGGAAAAACACCAGTATGTCCAAGGGGTAAATATAAGGAAAATATGTTAGCCCCATCACCTGGTTTTTTTTTTTTATTTTTTAAACGGTAAATTAGTTCATCTAAATTAACATCGGAGAGAATTGTATCTAAAATCTCGAGGAGAAACACTCCAGATTCCAAATCAATATCACCATATAAACTTAAATGGGTTCCACCACGTGTGAGCTGTTTCCATCCAAAAGGAAAATTGCAACAAGCAATTGTCAAAGTCCACAGTCCAATAAATGCATGGCTTAGTTTTTCTTTCAAATAGTTTGACTATGTATAAGTTGTTTCAGATACACACAACTTGCGGTGAGTCACTTTGACAGCTTGACATACTACACAAGTTTCACATTCAAGTGCATGACTTTAGGTGAAATGGAAGTGCTGATTTTTTCAAACTGTCTCGGTCCATTATAGAATTTGGGGGTTAAGTGTGAATGAATATTTTGGCAGAGAGGAGCCTCGTATAAATAGAGGTGATATTTAATGATATACCCGTATTTTAACTAGAGAGTGTTTAAAGCCGAACCAATCCAATAGAAAAACTGTAAACCGAACCAACCCCAACTGAAAACCACAAAAATCGCTTTTAGTTCGGATGTATTCATATCATATTTTTACTCAAGCGCATGGTTTAGTTTGATTTGCGGTTTTTATTTTAGCAACCGAATAAAACCGAACCAAACCGCAACATAAGAGAAACAATAACTAAACTTAGGTCACAAACCTATTACTCATAGAAATTCAATGAGAAATTTTATAAAATGACATGTTTTTCTTAGACTTTTAGAGAATGATAAAATCTTAGACTTTTGCATTTCTTACCGAAGAGAATTGTGTTTTGGTCCATGTTTTTAATTTGGTCTATGTTGATAGGAGGATGAAAATAAAATTGTAATGTTGGATCAAATTTAAAACATTGTTGAAAATAAGTTGTTTTTAAAGCAAAAAATTGTATTGTCTTGCAAAAAGCTGCAACAACCGAACCAATCCAAACCGCATTGGTTTGGTTTAGTTTGGTTTGATTTCCATTTTAAAAGCCAACGGAATCAACCAAAACCGCATGTTTTTTTATCTTGCAGTTCGGATAACTTTTAACCTCAAAACTAGACCAAACAGCACCGCAAACACTCCTAATTTTAACACATTCTTTGGATTGGTGATAAGAGGGTATTTTTCTCTTTTAAAAATAAGTTGAAGGAATGAAAGATACTACCAGATTTTTGTCTTTTTATCGGTAAGTATACACATTTTATTGGAGAGATAGAAATTACTATTACAGTAAAATCATTTGATTTGTAATGCAAAATAAAATATTTGATAGACAGAGACCATCAAAAGAATCTATATAGACATGACGATCAGAACATAATGCAAAATAAAATATTTGATATTTTAGACTCTCAACCATTTGCAAGTCGGTTTCCAAATCAAACGAGTAAGGTCCTCGATTAACTTAAAAAATAGGCTTAATTGCACTTTTGGCCCCCTATCTTTCCAAAAGTTGCGATTTTGACCCCCTAACTAATTAAAATACAAAACAGCCCCATATGTATTGGATCTTTGGCAGTTTTGGCCCCCAAGGTCACTTTTGACTTAGTCTTCGCTGATGTGGCACCCACATCCCTTGAGTGAGGTGCCACGTGTAATTAGTTAGGGGGTGCCACGTCAGCGAAGACTAAGTCAAAAGTGACCTTGGGGGCCAAAACTGCCAAAGATCCAATACATAGGGAGCTGTTTTGTATTTTAATTAGTTAGGGGGCCAAAATCGCAACTTTTGAAAAGATAAGGGGCCAAAAGTGCAATTAAGCCTAAAAAATAACAATTTGTTTTTTTGGAAATATAAGGAAAATATGTTAGCCCCATCACCTGGTTTGTTTTTTTTATTTTTTAAACGGTAAATTAGTCCATCTAAATTAACATCGGAGAGAATCGTATCTAAAATCTCGAGGAGGAACACTTCAGATTCCAAATCAATATCACCATATAAACTTAAATGGGTTCCACCACGTGTGAGCTGTTTCCATCCAAAAGGAAAATTGCAACAAGCAATTGTCAAAGTCCACAATCCAATAAATGCATGGCTTAGTTTTCCTTTCAAATAGTTTGACCATGTATAAGTTGTTTCAGATACACACAGCTTGCGGTGAGTCACTTTGACAGCTTGACATACTACACAGGTTTCACATTCAAGTGCATGACTTTAGGTGAAATGGAAGTGCTGATTTTTTCAAACTGTCTCGGTCCATTATTACCTCTATAAATAGAGGTGCATTTGAAGGAAGGAATGTATCAAAGTAGAAGCGAAAATACAAAGCTTCTGTGTGTGGAGAAGTGTGTGAGAGGAAAAATAGAGTGTTGAGTAAATCCTTAGAGTGTGGCAAAAAATACACCGGATGGATATCATCTCTATAGCTTCTAGGTACGGTAAAATAACAACATTTGAATGGGAGTGGGTCTGAGAAATACTATAGTATCTCTTATGTGTGTAAGAGAGTGGAAATAATATTGTAATATTCTTTAATATAGTGGAATATTTTTCAGAATTTGCTCTGTGGTTTTTTCCTCGGTATTAGAGGGTTTTCCATGTTAAATAGTGGTCTTCATTTTTTATCGCTACCGTTGCGCTGCAAAATCCAATCTCTTTTAAATTTTGGAATTTTAATTTACTCTTGCGTTAAGCTCGTCGAGCCCAACAAAATAAAACCATGGAAGACCCGATGAATAACAATACAAAGTTGACAATTGCTCCCTCCATTGTCAATTATAAGTAAATTTTAACTTTTTAGGTTCATTCAATTAATGATGTATGTAGTTCATAATTTGGGTGTTTTTCCTATACAAAAGAGTTTTCTATTGCAACTTCATCAAGCTTCAAGATGTTGAATTATACCGATGACATTTCACTTGGACTTACTTTGAGTTTGGTATATAAATCGCGAAATTCCATATTGACAATTTTATTTTAGGGGAAGTATACAAGTATAATAAAATAAAACAAAAACAAACGAGTTTTGTTTACCTTGTAGTATCTCTTATTCATTCCGCTAATTTTTGAAAGAGGAATATCCCTCATATCACTCCAAAACATGTGTACCCTTACAAGACATCAAGGGTCTATATTTGTTATCACCTAATTTTTAAAAAAGATGTGTATCATTCCATACAAAAACCTTCTGGTATTCTTTTGGCTAATTTTTAAAAGAGGAAAATTCCCTTATATAACTCCATAGAATGCATACAATTACATGTATACATTCAATATCATCCTCTATATATAAGATCCTACTCTCCAAATTCTAGCCGTCAATTCACGCTCAGTTCCAAATTCTAGTCGTCAATTCGACAACCCCATAATCACTTTTTCCATTACACACTTCAACTATTTTTTTCTTCTTCTTAAGCCTCCGCTGCTAATGGATTACTACAACATACTCACATTGAATCCATATGCAACCGAAGATGATTTAAAACACCATACAAACAACTTGCTTTAGCTTATCACCCAGATAAAAAACCCTTAAAATATAGATGAAGCGGAACGCAAATTCAAGTTTGTTTCCAAATTTTTTGAGATTTTACATATCTCGAGAAGTCTAGGATCTACGAAAAGCACGAAAAGGAAGGGCTTAAATATGGTGGGGCAACTCCACAACAACAAAAGAAATATTATTATGCTTCTTCGTCTTCCTCATTTCTTCTAGACAATTGTACAGTAACAACTAGTGGTCCTATTAATGCAATATTCACCAAGATGAGGATATTTGTAATGAGATTTTTGGTGGATATGGTGAGTATGACACCAACCGGTTTGTTGTTTGGTGAGCCGGTAAAGAAGGTTGGTGATTACTGGAGGACGTCGAGTGGTTTGTCGTTTGGTGAGCCGATGAAGAAGGATGCTTCTATTGAGAAAGAGATGCGTGAAGTCTGGAAGAACTTTCAATGGGGTTGTAAAGTTCTTCCAAGACTACAAGGCTTTGTTCTCATAATAGAAGTGTCATTCTTCTTCATTGGCTCACCAAACGGTACACCACTAGACGTCTTCATGTAATCACCAGTCTTCTTTACCGGCTCACTAAACAACACACTAGTTGGGGTTCTTCGATACTCACCGTACCCATCAACAAACTCATTAGGAATATCTTCAGCAAAGCGAATATTATACTTATAGAACCACGAGTAATTGCGGTACGACCGGCGAGAAGAAGAGCCAAAATTAAATATGATGAAGACAACGAAGGTTAAAAAGATTGTTTTGTGCCGTGTAGCCCCACCATACTTAAGTCCCTCCTCCCGTATTCGTCGTAGATCCTACGCTTCTTGAGCTCATGTAAAATGTCATAAACTTTGGAAACAAACTTGAATTTGCGTTCAACTTCTATATTTTGGTTTTTTTTTATCTAGGTGATAAGCTAAAGCAAGTTATTTGTAGGTTGTCTTTAAATAATATTTAGTTGTGTATCGATTTAGTTTGAGTTAGATGTGGTAATCCAATGGCGGGGGAGGCTTAAGAAGAAGAAGAAAAAGAGGGATGAAGTGTGTAATGGAAAAAGTAATTTTGAGGTTGTTGATTTGACGATTAGAATTTGGGGTGAGTGTGAATGGATATTTTAAAGGAGAGGAGGATCGTATATAGAATGTATATCCGTAATTGTACACATTCTTTGGAGTGATATATGGGTATTTTCTTTGGAGGATATAAGGGTATTTTCCTCTTTTAAAAATTAGTTGAATGAAAGAAAGATACTGCAAGGTTTTTGTCTGGTTTTTACTTTTTGCCTAGGATACACATTTTATGGGACTGATAAAGGGTATTACCTTTTTAAAAAAATAGATAAAACATAGTTGATTTTTGCCTTTAAGGATACAAAATTGGATTTTTGCCTTTTTGCCCCAACAAGGTTTCCTCCCTTTCTTTCTCATATTTTCGGATGGTTTGATAATCAACCTGACCACTGAGGAAATGTGACACGTCTTTGAACATGTTCATGTCGTCAACACAAATAATATGTTTTTTTTTCTCTTATAGTAGCCTGCAACTTCTCGAGATTTGATAGATGCGGATTGTTGATGACATACGGATTGAATGAGTCCCATATGAATCTCAGTAGACAATATTCTGATGAATATTGTAATGCCAAAGTATTCTATCCCTATGACACGTTTGGATTCATATTTCAGGCCAAATATTCGACTGAAAACAAACAAAACAAGGAGAGTGCAATCAAATGTGTGAAAACCAATCGTATCTACAACTTTCAAAGTTTCATTTTGAATATGTATGGTTAATAACTTTCGGAGGAAAGAAACAAACTTTGGAGAAAGAAAAAAAGACTAGCTTGACATGAAAATACAGCCTCTGCAAAAATGTTGGAAGACCATAAGATTTATTCATGTTTTACTCATGTCAACTAGTTTAGTTTTTTTTCTTTTCTTTCTCCAAAGCAAGATTCTTTACTCCAAAATTTATAAAACTATAATTATTATAACTGAAATTTTGAAAGCAATATTTAATATAGATATTATTTGTTTTCACACATTTGATCATGCTCTTCGTTTTTATCTCAACTATTTGGCTTAGAATATGAATGCAAAAGGGGGTCTCGTTGTTTTATGGTTGTCTCATTTACTCTTGAAACGCCTTCCTGCAAGGTGAATTGGTATTAGTTGTTCGAAGAGTAACGATAGGATTACATATATCGAGCAAGAGCATGAGCAAGGAAACACAATAAACTAATCAACTGTTTCTTAAGTTTTTATTTTATTATTTTCATCGAGGAAGATGGATAAGAGGAATTATAAACTCCATATGTTTGTAAGCAACAAAAAGATCCATAAATTGACCAAAAAAAGATTCATTAATTAAATAGAGAAAACAAAAAGAAATAAAAATATAGGGGACAAAACCAAAATTCATACACATGACTTTGGTGTTGTGACACGTGACACAATATATATAAAATATGACACAAAAGAATGAATGTCGTTAATTGCAGAGAAGATAACAATAACAAGAAAATTGATATCTGATGTAAGATGAAGAGACAATACCGATGGATTGCATAAGGAAGCAATAATGAGATTCTAAAGAGCTGCCGCACTGCCTGCAAGTACAAGGGTTAGGTTGAGCAAGAGAGGTTCTTATATATACCGGTGTAAGAATAGGTCAGACCGACCCGACATGGGCTTACAGTTCAATTTATCTGAAGCCCATACTTAATAGAGAAGATAAGATTCTTTTTATAAGAATAAATTACTCCTCCTCTATGATATTACAACCCCTTCTTTTATATTTCAAAAGATACACACCACTCTTTTCAAAATGTTGAATTCTATGTTTTTTTTTTAATCTTAATTTATAGTTTTTGTTAAATTTCTTACAATCTGATTAAATAATTTTTAAAAAATAAAATAAATGACATTCATTCAAATTGATAGAATACATCGATACAATACAAATTTAAATTCGCTAAAAACAAAAATGATGAATCTCTGAACAAACTCACAGCACTAATGTTAATAGCATAAAATGATAGAGTATCTATGCCTACAAATATCACTGAATTGTAGTCTTCATAATACCTATGTCTCTAGATCTACAACGTTGACGACGTCGAAGTCATTGATTGAATCTGCACTTGCTCAAAGTTCACATTTCAACCTAAATCAAATAAACACTGCACTAAGATGGAAAATAAAAAAGACACTGAACAAAGATGAGAAATCAAACCTAACAGAGTCGTGCAAAGACAACGAAATCACAAAAACAAACGAAGGAATATTATAAATATGTGGAAATCACTTATTTAACTAAAAAAGGGAAAAACAATTCGGAGGGTATTTTGGGTCAAAATTGACCCTAAATCACCCCTCTTCGATTTCGGTAGACAAGAAGAAGAAAAGTGGCAACGAGTAAGGTTTGGGAAGGTAAGAAGAGATAAAGAGAAATAATTATTTATCTATTGGTTTTCTTATTTTATCCATTGGCTTTCTTAGTTATCAAATGAGTAATAATCCCATGCTCTTGGATTAGTCGATTCTGGATACCGAGTTTTCAAAAAATAATACCATGCTCTTGTTTCCCAACTTCGATCTTGGTGGTAGAATCTTTTGTAGTTTTTTTTTTTTGCAGTTGGACATTCTCATTCTTGGGCTGAGCCTCAAGTTCCCATTGGCTGCCAGTATTTCTGGCTCAGCGAAGTTGTTTTGGAGTGCTTGTCGCTTGTCTTTTAAGAATTAGTCGGCTGAATTGTGTAGTAATTGGAGTTGATCGTGATTGATGTTATCTTGATAGTATTACAAAATCTTTGTTTGTTCGGCTTGGGATTCATGGATGATGTTTTTTTAGATTGTCTTTGTTGTCCGGTAGCTTGTTAGTAGCATGAAGTGAGATTCTAAGGTGCTCAATTATCCTTGGTCAATCAAGTGATCGATTTATCTAACATTTAGTTTCTGTGGTGGAGGTGTTATCATTCTCTTTATTCGGAGTTCTCCCTTTTTGTTGCTTGAGCTTTGGTCGTGGTTGTTTTGAAGGCTTTTACATTATGCATCATTTTTAGAGTTTTAGGCTTGATTCTCTTCAAACTTTGAACTTGCCCTGTATTTGACATCTCTTCAGCATATCTTGTGCTTTGGGATGTTTTTTTTTCTTCTTTCTATTAAATAAAATTTTCTCTTTGCTTCTTAAAAAAAAACACTATCTTTTTGACACAATTGTTAAAAATTAAGAGAATAAATTAACGAATGAGAAATCATTAATCACCTTAGTAGTTAGTGCATTCGCCATAATTAAATGTGGATGCATGGAATACGTGATACACTGTAGTGGGCTAATTAAATGTGAATGTGGTTGAATGACTCAAGTGCCATAATGTGTTCATGCATCTTCCATTTAATATGTTTTGAGCACTAAGGTTAGGGTTTGGGGTTGGAAGGTTATTTATGATTTATGATTCATATAGATTCAACCCAACTTGTATGACATTGTGGTGAGAATGTTACATGACATTGTTCAACCACAATGTGACAAGTGACTTTTTCATTTTAAAATAAAAAAAAAATCATCTTAAAATCAATGTTCAACCACAAAGTGACTTTCTTGCATTGATGTTACGTGACATTGTGGTTGAACTTTGTGGTTGAACAAGTAACTTTGTGGTTGGACAAGTAACATCAATGAACCATAAAGTCACTTTTTCAACCATAAAAAAAATTACATTGATGTTACGTGACATTTTCCAACCACAAAGTTATGACATTCTTGCATATATACATGAGAGCGTCTGGATTTTTTTTCTCTCTTTCGTTCTCTCTTTCGAAATGAAAAGTTGTTCATCAAAATACCCTGGTGATACCTTATAAGTGAATATCGAGTCCTTATCCCATCTCTATCTACCCCATATTTTATCCTTTTATATTCTATCATGACCATCAAACATACTCTTAATATGATATATATTTTCAAATTTTCATCTTAAAATCAATGTAATTGTCATGCTTCTTCTCTCAAGTAATTTTTTTTTTTAACACAACATCTCTAAATTCTTAGCTATGAGAAAAATCTACAATTTATTTGTTTCATTTTTTTTTATCATAGTTCATTTAAAATTTTAAGATGATTTTCAAATTCACAATAATAAAAGCAATTTTTTTAAAGGTTTTTAGAGGTGTCATCCATTCTAAATTTCTAATATTACTTTCGTTCAAGCATACTAAAAACCATCATCGTTCAAGTACGATTAACTGCACATCCGAATTCTAATGGGATTCGATGCATTAGTGTGAGTATGATCGCACCTAATAAATGTAATCTTATAACTCATTTAATATCTATTTCATATCTAATGCAAATATAATTTTTTTAACCAGTTTAATGGATAATGCTTCTTTCCAACTTTTATTTGAATTATCCATTAAACTAGTGAAAACGTGCAGAAAAAATGGAATTTATGGTAGGAAATGAGAATCAGAAATCCTTGGGAGTGAACATAACTGTCGTGTTCATAAAACAGAATTATATAAAGCATGCTCCCGTTGTTAAAGCAACATAACCAACCCACTATTTATAATGCATTTGATAGGATTGATGCTGATGTGAAATAACTGAAAAGTTGAGATTTAAGAAAGATTGAAGAGAAAGACAAGGTAGAGGCAATAATCTAGTGCTAAGGAATCAAGATTGACTTACAAACTGTTGCATTCTTGCTCTAATTAAATTTCAATGTTGAAGACATATTTCTTTTCTTCCAAGTTAGTTCTTAGTAATGGTAAAACAGAAATCTAATTGCTATCCAAAAGGGTTATGCATAGCAATGTCATGTCTCCTAGGTCGATGAATGTTGTGTTCACGAGGATTGGTTTTGCCATCCAAAAAGGTCTAGCGGCGCAGCTTGTTGCCCGCTTGCCTTCTATTCAAGTGTAAATAATGGTTTATATATATAAAAAATAATTAAGTTATTGCTATCTGATATTGAATTTTTCCTCATCTACTTGAACAGAAGGTGAATCGATCTAAACACATTATGTATCAAAATACATTAATACATTAATTGTATTATGTATCTAAATACATTAACACATTGATTGCATTTCCTGTTATGTTATGCTGTATGAATTAGAATTGTTTTAACATAATTATTTGAAAAATAATTGAGAATAGAGTAACAGGGATCTAGCTCTAGATTTTATATTGGTCATAGTGAATACTATTCCAAAAGCAAGTCGTTGGTTGAAAGAGCTTGATAGTTGCATTGTATACGTGTAGGTGTAACAAACAACTCTTAAAATGAAATGCTTTCATGAAGCAAGTATTCTATTCTTTGTCTCTTTTGTGCCTGCCTCCTTTTTTATTCATAAAGTAGAATCAAATTTGGTAAAAAATAGTCACTTCTTCGAGTACAAACCCGTAGCCACAAATTAAAGTTGAGGGCTATGTTTGCAAAAGCCGTAAGGTTTATGAGCTTTACATTTATATGGTCCTTCATTTTTCAATCCTTACTCACTCATATTTCCATTCCCTTGAAATCATTGCATCAGACCAAATGTGACCTTACAACACTAAATCAGTGTATCCTCCTCTGATCAGTGTATTATTAACCCAGCAGAATATATATTCTCAGATAGTTGTGTGGCACTGTGGCTTGTGCTATTACTGTTCGTATATCTAGGTCTATTAATTTGTGATAATACTTTTTTGCAGATATTTAAATTATTGCAGCATAACTTTCATCAGGTTTCAACCTCATCAATTTACAAAGAACAATACAATCATTTGTAATAAGACCCTATCAGGATATAGCATTTAACTTTGATTTCCGGTAAATTAATATTTGTTGGTTTTATACAAGTAGTGCATCTATATTGACTCTTTTCCCCCTCGTAGGGAAGGGCCACCCCTTTCGCAACACTCTGACATTGGTTAGGTAAATAGTTACGAAAAATATGTCATATTAAGTTCTGTACTTTTGGATGAACTTACAAATTCTGCAGGGCCTTCCAATCACCCTTCATAGTGAGATAGTTTGTATCCAAAACGTTAGACATGTAAAAATGGTAAACACTTTTTATTGTATACTCTCCCTTGTGGTCGACCTTCCGTGCCAATTGATCCCTCTTTACATATATAGAGAGGGGAACAAATATGGATGTCAAACAAAGAATGGATAGGTGAACGTTCTAAGATTTGGCACCTGGGATGAGCAAATTATCAACAATTAACTAATTGAATAAGGGATTGCATATTAGTTCCATCTATCAACCAAGATATCACTACCATTGCCAATACTCCACTTACAAACCATCTCTCAACAAAATCTCACCATCCAAATACTACCACAAATACCACTATGATTATAACCAATTGAAGCTCCAAGATAATTACCTAAGTGATAGTATTTGGTTTTGTTAACCGGTATGAGCCAATCCAGATTTGTGATCGTCTCCATCTTGTTTACCAAGCCTAACTACATTGAAGGCCTGCAAATTCCTAAACCAAATACCTCCAACATGTTTACTCGTAACATGTTTAATTGAGTAAGCTTGAAGCACATTTATGGTATCTGAAAATTTTATGATCAAATCAATTTTAAACATGCTATAATTTAGAAATAAATTTCAAATCCAGACAAAAACAATACAATTATAAATTGTTTGGAATGGGAGCTGCTAGGTTATATACTATATTAGTTAAGCAAATTCCCAAGACATACTATAGGAGGATAAACTTTTCATATCAGAATAATCTCTTTGTGGCCATATGGGTTATCCTTTTCAAGATCGTGCAAGATGACAATGTGTTTTGTTTGAAAGCTTATTGTGTTTGATTTTATTTGTTTGAGTTGGCTTGCTAAGTTGACATTGCAAGTCATATTCTATAAGTTGACAAACGAAAGCACCACTATGTGTGAATATGACTCATGACAAATTTGTTGTACTTTGTGTTTTTGCTGTTTAGATTCTAATTAATCTTTGTCATCATTCATTGCCTGTCAATGGTGATGTTTAAATATGTTGCTGATATATGTTGGTTCAATCTTGTTCATATATTATTAAAGTATGTTAGACTCATTTTGAAGATTTTTCTTAATCTTTTCTATAAACTAAATTGAATTGAATTTTATGACTCTTTTGACAAGAGGGCAGGGATTCAAAATTAATTGGAAGACACTTGAAGGACCTAAAGCGAATTAAAGATGTAAATGCAACTTTGGTTTGATTTTTCTGAATTGTGAGTCATGCATTAGGGGAATCTTCCTGATGTGGATGTCAAAGAATTTGGCAGGCAGCTAAAATAATGATTAGGATTTCTCTACATTGAAACTTACGGTTTCTCTTTTGTGCGTTTTGCTTTCTTTAGTGTTTTGCTATTGCATTGAAACTTAGGGCTTCTCCACATTCTGTGTTATGCTTGTTTCTGTTTTCATTTTTGTCTAAAACACTTTTTATGTTATGCAGCTAACCTTGAGTGTTTTAAGAAAAGTTTGTTATTGAAATTGGCTATTTGTTTGGGTTGATTTGTATGATGAGATCTGAGATTTTGAGGTAGTCTATATATGTTGTAATTGAGAGTGAGTCACGATTGGGAATATATTTGTATAGACTCTTAGGATTTGCTATCGTGTAAGATTTGCGTCTGGAAGTTTTTCATTGGTGTCATATTGTATGCCTCTAGTTGTTGGGGTGCTCTTTCTTTTTAGTTTCTTGTGATTGGTGTCGATTTGAATCATAAAATCTTACGTTTTTTGCGATGCTTGCCCTCAACAATTAAGAGTACACATATAATCCTATTTTTGTGGAGGGATTATATGTAAACCAAGGCTGCTTACTAAAGTTACGGTCCTGCTTATCAATATCTGTCAAGTTCCAATGTGGGAAGGTTTAGGTATGTTTCAGTTTTGTGTGTGCATATTTAATATGTTGAGATTGTATGTCTTGTTTGGGTATGTTTCGTTTTGCATTCCCATGTGCAAGAGTTTAACTTGTCAAAAGCAGTAAGCATATAAGGCAGTCATATATAGCTTCACTAATGATCCATCTATTACCTAGTGATGAATGGGGTGATAGTCCACATCCACTTGAGAGGAGCCAAAAGAACTTCTGATGAACACTTGAATTTTAAACAAATCAAAACACCTACGCTTATGATTTACTTGAATTTTACTGTCCTTTTAATTATATTTTCAATTTTCTTCGCTTGAAAAACCAATTTCATGGTATTTTTCTCTAGAACTACTATTGTCACATTCGAGTAAATGAAGAAAGAACTCTGTTGTCAATACTTGTCATAGTTTGTACGCTTGTGAGTTCTTGTTTGTTTTCTCCACAAGAAACTAAAAACATGATATTTTGATAGTCAATCTGTTTTCACTCTAGTCCAATAGTCATTTTTGTCCGCAGTCCAAACAAGAACATTTTTCTTTTCTGGCTGACATCTCCATGTAATTCAAGCCTTCTTGGCACTAGTTGTCATCTCCGTGTAATTCATGCCTCCATCCAAACTGTAATGTGCTTTGTTCTAATGGGATTGTTATTTATCGGAATCCCTATCAAAGAAATTTCTGGATGGTAAGATATAAATCTTCAATTATATGATATTTATACTTGATCTTTATAAAAACATTCCCTGATCTGGTTAACTCAGGTGGCAGGTTTGCTTCATACATACAGTTATACAATTATAGTTTGTGCTGTGTAGACTTGGTAACATCGAATTTTGCCTTTTGTATTGTTTCAGTGGTCATTAGTATGCATCATCAGCCTATGCTTGAAGTTGATGTTCTGCATTTTGTAATTGTTTGTTTTGGTGGTGGAGTTCATCGAGGACATGGATGCTGTGATTAATTTCCATTAGCAGCATTGGCTTCATACATAAGATATAAGCTTAAACATTACTTGAATTGGCATCTTGAAAAAAACTTTTTACCAAACAAGTATCACTATATCAAAACAAGCTCATAACTAGTTCAATAAATTATAAACTAGCTTATTTTTGTTACCAAACATAACAATGTAATTGATTTTGTTAATTAGTTATGAGTTCCATCATAAATATTTATCTGCAATGAATTCCATATCTAGGAATGATATACAATATTTATATAATCTTTTCTCCAAAAACTGTTAATAATGCACATAAAAACATTAGCATATATTTCCTGCTCTTTTTCTTATTTTGGCCAAATTAAATCTATTAATGATAGATTACAATTAAGTGAATGTACAATGTAGCATTCATACGAACCATAATCATGCTTTCGTCCTTCTACAAACAACCACATAACCTGATCAATCTCATTTCTACTTAATTGTACCATTTTCCTAATATAACATTACCACAAAAATACTTCCCAATATAACTTCATCACAAACATAATTTTAGCAGTTGATAGAAGTATCAACTATATAGTAGAACAAACTAAATGTGATTCACAAATCAGCAAATCAACTAGAAGTCTATTTGTGTCAATCATAGAAGTCCTTTTGTGTAAACCATTGAGTTCAACATTTGAAGTAGGAACCACATAAAAACCAAAACTACAAACAATGATTGAATCATTTTGTTTTATTAATCTTGCAACATTAATCTTTCAAATAGAAATGTTTACAATGAACTCACTTGGGACAATGTTGTCTTCAGTAAGATCTGCTAATGGTCAATGGTTGGTATGATTGTGGATCAACACCCTTTTGCTTCAAGGCTTACTGTAATAGCAAATGACAATTGTAGGAATTGTTTGGTTAGTATGATAATTATCATGTGTTCTATTTGATATAATGGATATTATGTTGCTTCACTTGACATATGTTAAACTCTTTCAATGAAAAGTATCATTTTCAAGTTTGTTATATATCAAGAAGGGTTAATAGGTTTTTACCTCCTGTAATATAGATCATTTCCGGTTTTCTCTCCTGTAATTTTTTTTTTTGATTTACCCCCTGTAAAAAGAAAAATTATTGATTTATCTCCCTAATAGGCCAAACAAAAACGAAAATTTCTTGAAAATAAAAATAAAAATGGTTTTTGTTTGGCCTATTAAGGGGTAAATCAAAACAATTTTTTTACAGGGGGTAAATCAAAAAAAATTACGGGGGAAAAATCGGAAATGACCTAAATTACAGGGGGTAAAGACCTATTAACCCTATCAAGAATTGTCCCTAGCAGTTGGTTGCGAAGTTTATAGTGTGATAAATGTAGCTATGTTGAGTATTCATATTCCAATGCGAATTAATAGTATTAATAAGGGGTATATTTTAATATAAAAAAATCAATAAATGCAACTTAAAAATTGTAAAAAATATGATATTTTGGGACAACCAAACCTTTTAAAATGGTTTTACAATTAGGAAGATGGAGATCATTCAAAAATTAGACACATGGATTCATTTGTTTAAAACTTTAAAATAAAAATGATAGTCAAATAAGTTTATTTACAATTTTGGTCTTCTTATTTTCATTTGTTCACGAAATTGGTTCCTTCATTTTTTTTTGAGGGATGGTTCCTTCACTTTAAAATCTCTTAGTCATGGTCGCTCACTCAATTAATTTCCGCACTAAAAATTGTAGATGATGTGTTTCAAATACCGTGTAAGACTAAAATCTGATGATGTGGAATGATATCAATGAATTAATTATTTATATGTTATTAATTAAATTACAAAATGAATAATTTTTTAAAGTTGAAACTAAAGCTTGTAGGTGGTTTTCGTTCAATTTTATGATTGTGTATCATTTCACTTCATCATATTGTATGTTATATCATTTTAAACACACCACATCACTATTTTTTTAAGTCCATAAATGTGAGGGGAATGACTGAACCGAGTGATTTAAAAGTGAGAGAATCAAAATAGTTTTATTGTATCCATGATTTTGCTTATGTATTGGTTAATTAAATAGAGCTAGTTCGATAGTTTATGTTGTATGCTATTTTCTTAAATATATATAGTTATTCTTATATATATATATATATATCAATGCATATTGCTAATATGAGATGCATTTTAAAAAAATACAACTGAAAATTTGTAAATAGTCTTATATTATGCACCAACAAACCTCATAAAAAGGTCTTAGACATATGGATTCGACTATTTAATACATTAAAATAAATATGACCGTGAAATAAAACAATTAAAATGTATTATTTAGATTTTATACATAAACTATTATTATTATTACTACTACTACTATTATTATTATTAGTATTACTACTACTGCTGCTACTATTATTACTAGATTTAGAGGTACTAATGGACATTTTACAATTGTCTCATATGCGATTTGAATTATGTCCTAAAAAAAGGTGATTTGTGTTTTTCTATAATAGTAAAATTATTTGTTCAAAGTTGTCTCTCGTTTACCACAATAATTAAAATTGGATATTTTGAAAAGAAAAAAAACAAAAAGTAACATCTCATTTTAATAAAAAATATTTTTTTTTATTCTTATTCAAAAAAAAATCATTTTAATAATATATTTGTTAAGGGAATCTGTGGTAATCAATGTGATGATTTATATAGCAATTTGAAATTAACTTTATACATTTTCATTAAAAAATTGTCAAAAGGTAAAAAGAAAAAGAACATAAAATTTGATTTACTTTATGAATTGTATCATTAAACTATTATTTATTTTTTGTATATATATTAACTCCACGAGCCATACAAACATCACTGCATAGCTTCTTCTTGTCTCTTTTCTTTGTACTATCTTCACTAGATTGAAGGATAATTAAGATGGCAAGAGAAAATCAAAATGGCGATTTGGAACATAATATATCTGTATTAAATGATATACTTTGGAAGATCGAACAAGAAAAACAAAAGCTTGAGATTTTGCAGAAGAAGATTGATAGTTATGGTGGGGAGCTCAAATTTGAAGAACTCAGCTATGAGGAAGCTAAAAAAGTGAGAGGATCCCTATTGGAACTCCAAAAGATGTTGAAAGATAAAATCTCACATGGTAAGAGATCTCCTATTAATATATGTTATAGCCTTTGTATAGTACAAGTAGGATGTCAAATGATTTAATTATCGTTTATTGTTCTATTTGTTTATGAGTAGAAATCGAACTTGATTGGTATCTTGAGGTTTACATTACTCAAATACATTGTGTATTAATTGATTAGTTCCGTTAGACCAAAATGGATGTTTATTTTAGGTGAAAGTTGTAGGCAGTATGATATACATACTATTGATCAAGGATAAGACTTGAGTAGTAACAAGATTTTGGACATAACTTGTACACACGCATAAAAATGCATAGCATATAATCATTTGAAAAATAAACTTTTTTTTATCTTTCTATATTTTTTTTTATTTCATTTTTGTAAGTATGCATAAATCTCGCGTCTAAAATCATGTGACCACATAACTCCAACAAATACAACAAAAAAATTCACCAAAAAATTTTAGCGTGATTTGGGAGATATTTTATAAGTGTTTGTTGTTCTCTTAAATAATTATGTTTAATCTACTTTGTCATTATTTTTTTTATGTTGCATCTTATATCCCTTGCTTTTTATACATTTAAATCTTTTAAACATGTAGGTGTGAAAGGAAAAGATGTTGTCGAGGATGATACCCCAGGTCCCAACTAATAACTTTGCTCACAAAGACCCCAACTCCAACGGGGAATGATATTTAGTTTTTTTAAGTCAATAATATGGGTCCCACTTATGGGAGTCAAACAGAACTTATGTTAGTTTCATGTATTTTGGTTTTGTCTAGTGGGAAAGTAAGTTGGTTTTGTCGTAAGGACGGAAAAGTTTGTTTTTCACTATTTAATTTAATTAATAAATCTTATTTAATTCAATGGTAAGATTTATTGATTCAATAGTAAAAACGAAATTGTGTATAATGCAAAACTTATCTCACTTGTGCACCATAAAATAAAGTTGTACTTGGTTATATTATGTGATTTGGTTTCTACTGTTAAGCTTTTACTATTTTTGTTATTACATGCTTACTATAAACATCAAATTAAGATTATGTATGATTAAGCATCTCCATCAAACGCATACGCCACATCAAACAATGAAACCGTTTTATCAGTACATGCAATAAATTGTATATGCATTATCGTAATCGTAAGAGCAAATAGTTCCATTAAATAACAATTGATAAACCACATTCCACTAATAAACATAGTGCATTTGAGGCATATAACTCTGTTGGTTAGAGTTTATTGGATCATATATGTTGAGACATTGATGATAAAATTGTGTCAGTTCATATTAACCGCTTCAAATGAATCCATATTCCATATACAATTTTACAAGTTTATATCTTCTAGAAAAATTAAAATTGAACGTTTAATTTAGAAATGGAGAGAGTGGGAGATCTATGATGAGTTAGAGATATCTAAAATCATGGTGTCTGAACTGAACAGAAAAAGGTAGGTCATATAAATGAAATTTATTGAGAATCTAAATTTTGAATAAACGTGAAAAAAATGATGATGATGATGATTGAGTGATGGTGTTTCGAAGAAGCGAGACAAGAGCCACAAAGGAGAGCGAAAAGAGTTCATAGTTGTGTGAGTGAAAGTGAGCGAGTTAACAGAGAAATTTAACGGTAAGTGTTAAGTTTAAAACTAGAGGGGGTATTTTTATTATTACATCAAGAGAGGTTAGTCTAGTTTGCCTTTTTTCTTTTATTTAATCTATGCTTAACTTATAAAACAAAATTTACACTTTGGCTATAAATGTATCCATTGTTGAGTTTTCATATATATTTCAATGCAAATTTATAGTATTAATAAGTGATATATTTTTATTAAAAAAAATCAATAAATGCAACTGAAAAAATGTAAAGAATCACGCTAGTCCGATAGTCATTTTTGTCTGCAGTCCAAACAAGAACATATTTCTTTTCTGGCTGTCATCTCCATGTAATTCAGGCCTTCTTGGCACTAGTTGTCATCCCCATTTATTTTGTTAGTGAATTGTCTTATATCATTAATATTTTTTAATTAATATTAATCAAGGGAATGAGAGGTAAGTTACATCCTAACCATTTTTTACTTAGAAAATAGTATATTTTTGGTATATATATCAAGAAAAAATTAAAAGTTCTAAGTGTTATGTTATCTTGCATCTAATATCAAATTGTAGATGTTTAGTCTTGTAGAGTGACCTTATATGTGATGCTCATGGTCTAATGGGATTGTTATTTATCGGAATCCCTATCAAAGAAATTTCTGGATAGTATGATATAAATCTTCAATTGTATGATATTTATACTTGATCTTTATAAAAATATTCCCTGAATTGGTTAACCCAGGTGGCAGGTTTGCTTCATACCTATAGTTATACTTTCTAATTCGATTTCATCACATAGTGGATGTGGATTTGCATTGCTTACATCTTCATTTGGAAAGCATGTTGTATACTTACTTATTTTGCAATTACTGTCTGGACAAAATTCTTGCAAGTTACTGAAGATTTTACTCTTGATTATTTGTAGAATAAAAGATATAGCTCCACTTAAACCTCCTCAAGGACAATAATGAAGATGATTGGAATGCTAAATCATCTTCATTATAAGAGGAGCTATGCTTGCCACAAATCTACTTTTTTTCTCGAAGTGAGTTTATGATTCTCGTAGTTTTTCAATCCTATTCAACATTAATTTGTTCTAATTTGTTTGTAACTTAGACTTGGATATATTTTTATATAATAATATATTTAGACATAAGAATGATATTAAAGATATGATAACTAAATTATACATATGGTTTCAAATTCCGGATGACGATTCTAGTTCACCACGTAGCATTGGTCTTGTTGTTGTCATAGCCTAGTGTGCTGCTTGTAGAAACTTTGTTGCAGAGTTTTTGACAGGTGATTTCGTTGCGGCTGTATTACACTGTTTGTGTTAGTTTCTGTGGCTAGAGTATAGTTTGTGCTGTGTAGGCTTGGTACCATCGAATTTTGCCTTTGTATTGTTTCAGTGGTCAGTTTGCATCATCAGCCTATGCTTGAAATTGATGTTCTGCATTTTGTAATTGTTTGTTTTGGTGGTGGAGTTCATCGGGGACATGGATGCTGTGATTAATTTCCATTAGCAGCAGTGGCTTCATACATTAGTCTTGCTGTTGTCATAACCTAGTCTGCAGCTTGTAGAAACTTTGTTGCAGAATTTTCAACATGTGATTGTGGCTGTGTTGCAGAGTTCGCGTCAATTTTTGCTGCTAGAGTATAGTTTGTGCTGTGGAGGCTTGGTAACACAGAATTTTGCCATTTTGCATCGTTCAAGTGCAGTTTGCGTTATTATCCTATGCTTGAAATTGTTGTTCTGCATTTTGAGCTCCAATTGGCCTCATTGAAGTCTCAGGGGTGACTTAGGCAACAAGAGGTCTGGTTGATAACAAGATCAAATAATAAACTATACCAATGGATCAACAATGTTGAGGAAAAGCTGGAAATATTAGCTTGAAATATGAGGTTTGTGTGATTCGCATATTTGCTTTTTTCATAACGGCCGACTATATGATACAAGATACATTGGTTAGCAAGATAAGTGGTGGATAATTATGTGTTATTTCAATAAATAAACCAAAATAACCAAATCATGTTGTCACCAAAAATAAAAAAAACCAAGTCATGTTTTTCCTACAAACAGTTTACTCTAATATTTTGACATGTTACAGACCAAAAAAAATTGGCATGTTTATCTTTTTCGATGCGCAGATGGGCAATTTTTTCATGATATAAATAAACTAAATATTATTAATAATTACAATAGCAATTGAAGTCAGAATTACAGATACAAAACTAGATAAGCTGATACAAATCTCATGATTCCGAATTTGCCAGTTGGCCATTTTCAGCTATAGCATCCAAGTTCCAGCCTCTGGAAAGAAAGAAAAAAACTAATTACACACCGAAACTAAATGAAATCAGCCAAGAAAAACAAAATTTACAAAGCTGAGTTACCTTTCTGCTGCTTCTCTTCTCCGTTTATTTAAGTGAGTTTCAACTGAAGCACATGCAACTTCGATGTCTATATTTTTCTGACAGAGCTCATTCCATAGCATGGACAAAACATTAAGCTCATACGCGGTGTTTTGCTGACAATAGTTATTAAAAAAATGTGACTTTAAGCAAACTTAACAAGAATTTTAACAAATAACAGTGACAAGGGTGGACAGGAAAGTCATATTCACCTAATGATATTTTCTTTCACGGTTAACTTTTTCAATCTTATCATTTTGTTCCTGAGCTAATTTCTGCATTCTGAAAATAGATAACACAACTGTTAACACCAATGCTATACGAAAAGTGAAATGTAAGTGACAACAGAACATATTAATTCCTCAAAATTAAAATCGATGAAAGAAAAATGATATAATGCTATGAAATACAGTCCTTAAGACTAGTAAGTTTTGAGAGCATTGGGCTATGCCTAATGATGCAAGAGACTTACAGAATCTGCTAATAGTTTCTTTAGAAAGACACTCAAGTAAGCCTCACTCAAGCAAGCAAACCAATATGGAAAAATAAAGTCTCGACTCGAGCACATCTAAGGCTGTCAACCTCAAGTACCATATTTATGTGAAACATTCCTATCCGCAGGATATTGCATACAACAAAAAAATAATTCACCACAGAGCACTGATCTCGTTTTTGTCACTAGATTTCTTCAAGAGAAAAATATGAAGAATTTCAACCATGATTGTCCTTGATTCAGGAGAAAAATAGGAAATCATTGACCTTATTCATAAAAAAATAGAATGACCCATGATCGAAGACATAGATGTAGAAATTCAACCTTGTTTTGAAAAAAAGGAAAAAGTCAAGGGTTTCTCATCATGCTTTTCTATATTATAGGAGGATATCAATGTTTTGATAAAGTAATTGAATTTCAAACAAGTTTCAATGAAAATGAATTGTTGTACTCCTGTTATATATCCTGTACTGTTAGTATTGAAAATGAAATTGATAAGGATAAACCTTTTTTTGAATATATAGTCAGATTTTTGAATATGATCAATCCCATTTCTTAGAAAGACAAGATGTTAATGCTGTTCCGACTGCGAGTCTATCTAGTTTCAGAAGAAACTGAATCCACAAATAGAAATCACTTAATATCATAAAAGATGCTTTGATGATCGATCACCACTATACTTCCCAATGTAATAAAAAAAAAAAGGGCAACCCGGTGCACTAAAGCTCCCGCATACACAGGGTCCGGGAATCACAAAAATATATGTGATTAATATATCCAAACATAGGAACTAGAAATACTAAAGCGGTTTTGAATGAACTTAATTGAAATTACAACAGCTAAAAAGCTTTGATTACAAGTTATTCCATGCCAGGAATCTGACCAATAAACAGTAAAAAAGTTGATATATTATATAAATTTTAAACTAGAAAGTAATTCTTTTCTTTAAGGGAAAATGAAGAGATACCATTAGTTAACCCAACAAATGCTTCTCTTTCACAATATTTGTTGAATTGATCATAACTGATTGCTTCTGTACTGTTAAAGTACAATCATACAAAGGATTATGGGAATGAACACAAGTTTAATGAGAGGAAAAGGTCAACATTGAATTTATTTTACTTTCATATACACTTATTTGTCTACTAGTTAATGATTTATCATTTTTATTTTGCATCACAGGATTGTCAACTTCCCATGTGTTGAGTTTGGTAATGGATAAACTGTACAAGCAATTTGTTGAGAAAGATATCAGAGATTTTGAAGCATTCCATGTTGCTATTCTTGATACCTTCATGTAAGCATGAGCTTCCAATGAAAAATTAATCACATGTTGATTTATTGCCTTTGAATGTTTAGGAAAAGAAGATAATTGAAAATAATATTTAATAGGAAGGCTATAATTAAGACTTATGAATTATGATAATATGCTAATTTGATTGAATCCATAACCAATAGTTATAATTGAGAAAATATTTTTAATTGATTTTTTTGACAAAGATATAATGTCAATTGAATGGTGTGGGAGACTTTAGGAACTGATTCAACATTGAAAAGAAAAAAAAAATAGATTTTAAATTTTGCACAGATTCAATTCTTTTTAACATCTAATCACACCTATAGAAACACAGGCCGGTGACAACATTACATTAATTAGTTCGAGTGTAATTTGACTCAGATATCTTAAGCAAGCTCTCAAGTTCTAGACGTAAATGAAAAAAACATGATTAGAGGAGAGATTCCACTGAAGATGGTCAGTCTGGATCTACGATATAGATTAGTCATCGTCAAAGACGGTGAATACATGGCACCTATAACATAGTTAGAAAAAACCACAATGAAACGTGATAAAACGTGGCATAGCTTGCACATTATCACAATTTGGTTTCACATTATCACCATAACAAAGAGTTATAGTTATATAATTAAATTTTATGCAGCACTATCAACATGGCTGTACCAGGGAAGCATTATTATGCCCCATCCTATAAGGATGTAAAGGTTTGTAATTTTCTCATACAATTTGTAGTCAATTGCTCGCATCTTGTGAAGTTTCTTATACATTTAAGGTAATAGTTTAATCTTCATTCAGTAACAGTTCAGAAACTTTTACATTTTATTTCAGTTTAAATTTAAACTATGTATAGTGTAAAATATGTTTACACCTAAAAAAAACCAATTATCTTTGATATTTAAATTTTACCTTTTCACTCACTTTTTTTACTTCAAGTTTCTATATAAGAAGGGAGACTCGAGAACCCCACTAGGTGAGAAGTCTAAGAAGGGTAGATGTATGCTGACTTGATTAGCCTTGAAAGCAAGAAATTGTTTTCAAGACTTCTATTCGAACCTGTAGTCTGTTGCACTGGTTTTCTGAGGTATGGTTCTCTTTGGATCTTATGTCTCAATTCAAAATCAATGTGCGACTTTTTGCTGTACCGGAGTAGTGGCCCCCCACTTTAAACTAAGCGGCTAAAGGGTCCGTCAGCCCTCGTACATAGCTTAGACCCTCTTTTCCATAGACGGCTATTCTGCCCTCGAGTCCATTGCAACACTTTTCTGAGGTTGGTTCGCTTTTTGTCTTATGACCAAGCCCTCACAGTTTTGTCCTTAGTTAAAAGGCACCTTAGTGCATAGAGGAGTGTTTGTCTTTATAAACTACTCTTATCCTAAATTCTCAAACAATGTGATCCTTTTTGCTATAACCAATCACTCACATATTTTTGCATCATGCAGGAAATTTTCGAACAATGGAAAGAAGCTAATGAGGAAGCCAAAGAGAAGATGTTTGCAGACTTCATGAATAAGAATGTGAATCTCAACAAAGTAGATGAATCTATGATAATCACTGGAATAGTGGCACCACCAGCAGCCATAGTGGCTAAAAGAACAGGACAAACAACATTTCCTCGGCTAAAATTTCTGAATGCCATTCCTGATGTTATCTTTGTTCCCTCGGCTACAGTTTTGGCTCTCATTGCTGTCAAAATTTTAAGGTTAATGTTCATAGCAAACACCACATCAAAGGGTGCAACAAGGTCACTTGTTGATCATGTAATGGAGCCCTCAAGTGTGGATAACATTCATCCATCTGCACCTGAAACTGCATCAGATCATTCACAACAAGACATGCCAAAAACTGCATCAGATTCAGATGCACAACAAGAGATGATAAAAATTGCATCAGATGCACATCAACTCACGCCTAAGGGAAATTATTGTGCTTTGTGTAAAAAAGTTCATGACTAACAGTTAGAGACATACATGAACCTGTTTGTGTATATATGCTATTTTATGTTTCATATGGAAAAGAAGAAAATATTTCCCAAAGAAAAATAATTAAACGTTAGTAGATATGAAAGTAATCAATCTACTACCAAAGAAGTAAATGGTAGCCGTAAGACCGGCCTTTTTCTCATCATTGCCAGTTATGTTGTGTATGGAAATGAAAATGAAAAAGATAGACTGGTCTTACGGCTAATGATATTAAGTGATTTCTATTTGTGGATTCAGTTTCTTGTGAAACTAGGGAGACTCGCAGTCGGAACGACATTAACATTCTTTCTAAGAAATGGGATTCATCTGAATCCACAAATAGAAATCACTTAATATCATAAAAGACGCTTTGATGATCGATCACAACTATACTTCCCAATGTAACATTATCACAAAAAAAAATTTAGCAGCTGATACAAGTATCAACCATATAGTAGAGCAAACCAAATGTGATTCACAAATCACCATTAATCTTTCGGTGGATATTGCCATTAAAAAAAATCTTTCAATGGATATGGTTTTTTTAATCTTGAATCATTAATATTTCAAACAAAAATGTTTACAATGACCTCACTTGGGACAGTGTTGTCTTCAGTAAGATTCACAGATGATTGTAGGTGTTGTTTGGTCAGTATTCGATTTTTCATGTATTTTATTTGAGACTGGAATGGATATTTGTTGCTTCAAATGACAAATGTAAAACTCTTTCTGTGGGATATTAGTGTTGCAATGGCTACCCTTAAGTATATATGATTAATATATCCAAACATATATAGTACATATGAAAAAATTGTACAAATTAATAGTACATATGAGTAAATAGTTAGTTACATTACATTACATGAAACTGAAAGAGAAGTATATATATATAGAGAGAGAGAGAGATCAGAAGCTGCAACCACAACAAAGGTAAAAGAAGCAGAGGGTAAGAACAAGAACAGCAGCCTCAAAGGCAGAGACAACCTTAAAAACAACATCTTCCATGAATGAAACAGACAAAGTAAGTCTGTTCCACTTGAATACCGATGATGATGATTGCCACAAGAACTTCAACCTCAATGCTTCCTTCTTCAGCCTCTTCAACAACGATCTTTTCTTCCCAACCATTGACATTCCGTTTTTCCCTTTGATTATTTAATCGATTTTGCGCGTTGTGGGTTTTCCTTTGGTGAGTTAGGGGACTTTATATTGTATTGAGGAGAAAATGAAGCTTCCCCGTTAGTCGTTACTACTCTTTTTCGATGGGAGATAGAAAAAGTGAAAGTAGGGAATATAGTTGACAAACAAATGTTTCCTTAATAAGGCAAATGTTCACAAGTTCTTTTTCTAACTTTTGTATAAAAGATTTAAGACTATGACAAATGTTTAATTTGTATTATTAAGACACAGTTTCTTTCTGTAGTTTTTTTAAAGAATGTTTTTATGACCCTTGTTAACGATCTTATTAATAGTAATACTTTTCTTTGTGTTAATAATAATACTCATTTTCTATGCCGTGAGTTTCGGTCAGTTAGTAGAGATATTACATATTATATGTAGGGGTCGGAGTTCGAACTTCAAACAACCCACTTCTCCATATTTGAGTGTGTGAACTCTAATCACTAGGTTACTTAACAAAAAAAATTAAAATACTCACTTTTCCTTAAAAAAACTCCTTTTTACATTAAGTTATTTTAGTTATAAAAAAGAAGAGAGCAAAATATACAGTTTTTTTAGTTATAAAAAAAAAAGAGCAAAATATATGGTTTTTTTTTTATAGAAAATAAGTATTGCCTTCATCTCTAAATATAAGATTTTTTTGCAAACTTTGTTGTCCCTTTTTATGAGACTTTCTTCAAATATATTAATTAACTTTTCGCAAAAATACTCATAATCAAATGAAGAGAAATAAAATATCACTCGTTTTCCTAGCTCTCTTAGCAATTGAAGAATAGTTTTACATAAAGAATCTATATTATTGATTAATTTAATGCAAAAAAAAAAACGTTTCTTAATTTTTGTAGTTTTTTCTGTGATTTTTTTTCGATAAATAAATATTTTTAAAAGTTTTCATCCTTTTGTTAAAAGAATAATTAAAAAAGAGATTTTGTTATTAGTAAGCAAGTACAAATTAGTTTGTGTTTCTTTTTAATAAAAAATATCTAAAATTTCATCTCTAATTTAATAAATATTAAAATATTTTTTACTTGTATATAATTTGCTGCAAACGGATCCCATTTATTTACTAAAGAAAGTGTATATATTTTTTCCTAACGAAATGACTTGCCCTTAAGTAAGTCATCGCTTAGTACAAAAAATAATAAATCATTTTTATTCATATGTATGAATTCTAAAACTGAAAAACAAACAATTGAGATCACGGCAGTATGGAACTGAGAATTTTCTCTAAGGACTTATTATGGTCATGGTTGGTTGACAAGTTTTAAGATTTAAGAGAGTCAATTGTCAAGTTCTACGTGCGTGACGTGAGTTCGTATGCGCGTCTTATGAGATGGGCCAAATGTGGGTGGGTTTCTATATCTCTAGACTTCTACTCCAGTTATATACACCTTTTAGGTTTTGAATTCTGCTCTTACCCAACACTTTTTACTCATTTCCAACTTAAAGCACTAAAATATTCTTACATGACTTAACTCACGTTAATGTTAAGTCATTGTAGTGCTAATTTCTACGTGACTTAACTCACGCTATATCAAACCATTCACTTTTTTCCACTATGTGCATATATGGGTGGGGTTAAGTCATATTAATAAAATAGTATGATATGGTGTATGTGACTACCATGTTTAACTTGATTTTAATAAAAGGCTCTGATCCCTTAACTTAATTCTTTTTTTCGAATTAGTCCCTTAACTATGAAAAGTTTTAAAATGGTCATTTATCTTTGTTTTAGTCATCAATTTGATCCTAATTTATTAATTTTAAAACCTTTAAAAAGAAAACCGTTGGATAAAGGAGGTCCATCAGATTTAACTGTGTATGACCAACACCTAATTTTTATTACTTTCTTCATCTTCATCTTCTTGGTGTAACCATCATCAACATTCATGAATAAAAAACCCAGAAAAATCATGAATCAAACCCAACTCCGTGTTCTTCCACCGTCCTTCTCTTTTCTCTGTGTCCCCTCTGACCCATCACCACCAGCAATATCAAAGCCAATTCCAACATCAAACACGCTCTCCTCTATGCCTACTCCTTGTCATTGTGAATCCCTGAACTTTGAAGAATCCCATGGCAGACGACAAGCACAATTCCGACATTAATGGTGATGAGGACCAAGCCTAAGATTGCTATTGATCAAAGAGGAAGTTAAGAATTGATTGGGTTTTTTCAATAAAGGGCTTCATCGGAAATTGTGTATTGCGATTACTTTAGAGCATATCATACAAAAAGTAGCTAAACCCAAATTACCTTTCAATCAATTAAATTTTGGTGACTTTATTACGATGTAACTAAAGTTGAATGAGATTTTTCCTTTAGTGTAATTCTTCATACAAAGAAAAGAAAAGGAATTTCTTGTAATTTTTAATGAAATCTGTTGATTTGTCTATCTGGGCATTGGTATTAATATCTCATTTTTCCCCTTTTTGGTGAAATATATAAGATTAGGTGGACAGTGAAGTTGTGGTTAATGTAATGGAGATGGAGACATTGTTGAAACTTGAAGAAAGTAATAAAAAACTGGGAATGAGTAGAGATGGTGACGAAAAGAGGAGGAACAAAGAGAACTGGGTTTGACGTCGTTGGTGGTGACGGGTGAGATGGGACATGGAGAAGAGAGAAGGACGGTGGAAGTACAAGGATGGTGATTGGGTTTGATGTTTTTGTGTTTGTTATTTGTTGGGTTTTTTTTCTAGGTTTTTGATTCATGAATGTTGATGATGGTTATATGAAGAAGATGAAGATGAAGAAAGTAATATAAATTAGGTGTTGGTGATACACTATTAGATCTGATGGAACTGTTTTATCCGACGGTCTTCTTTTTAAGGGGTTTAAAATTAATAAAATAGGATCAAATTGATGATTAAAACAAAGATAAAGGACCATTTTGAAACTTTTTATAGTTAAGGGACCAATTAAAAAAAATTAAGTTAATGGACTAAATGATCAATTAAGCCTTAATAAAATAAAGTGATGGTCTTGTTTGTTGTCAGGATAGCAGGTAAATAAGACAATTCAAAATAGTTGGAGTCACGTGCATCATGTATATGTAAAAAAGTGAGAGAAATCATGACTTTACTGCTAAGTGAAATCATGTATATGTGCCAAAAAGTGAAAAAAAATGAATGGTTGGTTATTAGCCTGAGTTAACTCACGCGGGGTAATTTTGGAATTTCAGTTGAAAATGAGCAAAATGTGTTAGGTAAAGAGCATAATTCTTAGGGTTTTTTTCCTCCAACTTTTTAGTTGAAGACAGTTTTATCATAAATCTTACCGCATTTATAATGGAGATTCTTAATTTTGTGTACTTAACGAATCTCACGTATACATATCATCTATTTATAATTTTTTTTAATAACATTACCTAACAAACACTCAATTACTCCAATGCAGCATCTCTGGCAAAAGTTTTAAATGAGTTCTACCAATAAATAAAGCATGTCAAACCAACATTGCAAAATGATTAATTTAATGAAAAATATTGTGTGTTCAACTTAAGAATGAAATGTTTAAGTGAGACTTTGAGTCTTATAAGACCTCTAAAAAATTTCTCCCTAATAAAAGTACTTATTTGGTATCGGATCTTAAATAATTGAGAACGATCTGGTATAGTAATTGGATTAGAAACATGTTCCATCCAATAAGAAAAGAGAGAAGATTCGAAGAATTTTAAATGGAAAGAAATGCTAGGGTCATCTGAAAATTTGGTTAGCCAAAAAAAATGATGAAGCAACAAGAGTAGTTGTTATCCTACTCCTTGACGATAGTGATTTCTCATATGACAAAGAATCGATGAGAGACATTCTATGCATGGTGATTATGGAAAGTTTGACAACTTAGAGGACGTGTCTTTTGGGTTCCAACTTGTGAATCGAGTTTCCTTTGATATCAAGAATTCAGTCCTGAAAATTGTTGTATACACATCTAATAGGGCTGAAACACACTAGTAAAATACCAAAATGCCCTTCGACAGTTAACTGCCGCCGGTTTCAGTATTCCTCGGTAGTTAACTGTCATCGGTTTCAGTATTCATCGGCAGTTAACTGCTGATGCGTCCTGAAGTTGTAATTTGGGAGAACCTACTGATGCAAAACTTGTTACATGTGTTTTTACAAATTGTAAACACATTGTTTCAATGCCAAATCATAAAATTAATAAACGGAAATTACCAACATAATTTGAATTGAAAATTTGATACAAAAACAAACAATTGTCATAGATATGTCGTCGAAATACAAGAAACCAATGTCATGATAATTTACAAGAAACCAACAAATCCCACAAAAACTAAAAACAAGTCATAAACATAAACATAATGTCCTACTAGTCCTGCTCCTGCTCGGCATGCTGCCTCCTCGGCCTCCGGCCTCGCCTCCTGGTCAATATCGGCGCGATCTGCTCCCTAACATGACGCAAGGACACATACAATTGTTGAGGGCTCATCACCTCCTGACCCAAATGCTCATCAGCATGGGCAACAGTGCCAGTTACCATGTCATAGGTATCAGGCGAGCTTCTCGCCTTGTACTACTTCCACTGTTGTTCAATGATTTGCTCCTCATTAGATGGCTTTGGAAGATCTCCTGAAAGAAGTGGCAAAATCAGAGGGTGAGACACCCTAGTGTACCACCGTACACAGCCATCCTCCATCTGTCATGTCTCCTCTCCCGTTGGCCCCTTGCCCGCCTCACGCTACTAGTCACTGCAACTTTACCAAATATCATCCTCAATGGGTCAATCTGCTGGCTCTGCTCCTGATCAGACATATCTACACATAATTTTAAAAAAAAACATCATTGAACAAAGATAATTAGCATAAAATCTAAACTTCATTCACATTACATTCTAAACAACATTCATAACATAATATAAATACCATTCAAAACCACATTGAACTTAAACATAATCTAAACATCATTCTCATCAACTACAATTATCTATAACTACATAAACTAACTAAAAATCAATACAATTATCATTTGGGCATTTTGTCAAACACTTTGTGTGCAAAGTTTCAAACCTATTCAAATTGTGTTCATTTGACACCATTCAAAACCACATTGTACTTAAAAATCATTCAAACAACATTCACAACAACTACATTCATCTATAACATCTTAAAAACACATTCAATCTACCAAAAGTTCAATTTCAACATCAACCCTAACCACATGCAAACTACTCAATTTTTAAAAAAAATCTATCCTAAACAAACTAACATTAAGATTGCAATGATTAATGGTACTTACTTGTGATAATGTGGAGATGATTGACTTGCAATTCGTGAAAATGGAAATTGGAGAGAATTTGTGAACTTTTTGAACAAAGAAGGAACTGATGCATTTGCTTCTGTTTCAGTTTCTGAATAAAGGACTCATCGACAATTAACTGCCGATGGAACTGGCGATAGTTAACTGTCGAAATTTTCCTCGGTAGTTAACTGTCACCGGTTCTTTTTCTCGATAGTTAATTGTCGCTGGAGTATTTACGTCTTTTACAGGTGTTTTTCAGCCTCTTAAAATGTGTGAACAACAACTTTCTTCTGTCCTTACCTCTTTAAGGAACAACCATGTGTATCGTGAAGTAAACTTTTATGCACATAGGTTTGCTAATATGAGGATTACGAGTGGAGATGGTCTGATTATTTATGATGTTTGTCCGGATCAGACAGTTTTTCCTTGCTGATGTTGCTAGAGTTATCTTTTTTGGTCAAGATGATGATAAAGTTTTAACTATGTGTTTAGCTGCTTAATAGTTTTATTTTTCCTAGACGTATACTCTTTTTTATTCCAAAAAAAAAACTCCAGTAAATAATAAAGTTAACTCAGTAAAATTATTCTATATATATTCTTAAGTCATTTATTGGTAATTTTAGTTAATGTAAAAAAACCCTCAAACCACACTGATAAATGAGGGAGTACTAAATTATTTATTGTCTTTTTTAAATGACAAATATTAGTATATTAGTTTTAAGGATTAGTTGAACTTTTGACCGTCCGGGGATCAAAATCTAACAATTACATGAAATTCATAGTAGCAAATATAGCACAACAGATGCTAATTCAAAAAGCATACAACATTTTCTTTTAATAATTGTATGATATTAACTCTACTATCTTTTCGGTAAATATGTTAATTGTATTTTTAAATCACGTCTCTCTGATCTTAACTCAGTTAGTAAGGACAGTGCATAATATATGCAAGGTATGGGGTTCAAAGAAAGTCGGTATTCAAGGTTGTTATATTTATTGATGTTGTATTTTCAAAAAATAAAATAAAAAATGTTAAAAATTTATAAAATGAGCGGTGTTATATGTGAGACTTGTTTAAGCATCTAAAAGGGAGAGTTCTATTGTGAATACTCTAAGCCTCCTCGTATTTTCTTAAACACTTTGGAATTTTTGTTCTAATCTTAAAAATTGTGCCCGTGATAAAACGAATGGTTGTTGGGCCTTAAAAATTAATTCAAAAAATTATTATTTTACAAAATGAAACACCAAAAATTAAAATTTTGGGCCCTAAAAAAATCTATTGTTAGTTGTTGGACCCTATGTTGTTTGTTTGCTTGCATAAGCCCATAGACAACCCTAACCTTCATCTTTAAATACGATCATATCTCTTCCTCAGTTTATACCAAGAACGAAGTTTGTGAATCATGGGTCGTAAGAAAATAGAGATAGAATTAGTGGATAACAAGAAGGCTAGGAATGTCACATTTTCAAAGAGAAGAAGTGGTCTTTTTAAGAAAGCAAGTGATTTATCAATTCTTTGTAATGCTAGAGTTGGTATAGTTGGATTTACCCCTGGTGGTAAACCATTTGCTTTTGGTTCTCCAACTTTCGAAGCTGTGACCAATGAGTACCTTCATGGAGAACAAGGTGAATCATCAAAAAAAAATGTTAAGCCTTGTCGAAATCAAAACATCAACAAGCTCAACAAAGAACTGAGTGATCTGACCGAAGAGTTGGAAGAAGTTGACAAAGGTAAAGCCTCTATGGTACCTACTGATCTTGACTTAGAAGAACTTCTAAAAGTGAAGGCATCATTGAAAGATCTCCATGGTAACATTGAGGCAGCATCATCTTTGCTTCTCCTTGCTAAGAAACCTATACACATCATTGATTTAGATTGTAAAAGAAAGGGAAAATCCAATGTTATGGAAACTAATTATTAATTGGAGATTTTTTGTTGTTCAATTTTATAAATCTACATTGAATAACTGAAATTTGTTTTTCTTCTGTCTAAAATTTAGGAATTTGACATCATCAATCCTAATAAAAATATAATGAAATCATCTTTCGATAATAATTTTATCTTTCTCTTCTTCTTCTTCTTTTCCCAGTTTTAGTTCATAATAATTTTATCTCTCTCTTCTTTTTCTTTTCCCAGTTTTAGTCCTTGTGATCTTAAAAGGTGATATGTATTTAGTCTGAATTCCGACCAAATTCATTTGACCATTTACACATATTTAGGACATGGTGAGTAAACTTTTATTATTTTAAAAGTTGTAACAAACAATTTGAAAGTTACTTATGGAAAGAAATTTGTACGCCTTAAATAAGTGGTTAGAGGTTTGACTACTTTCTCCTGTGTATGGAGAAAAATCAACGAGTAGAAAAAACTTCTCTTGTGTTTCCAATATAATTTTTTAGGGAGAAAAATCATCTCTTTTTTTATTTTCTTCAAATATATTTGACTATTTACAAATTTTTAAGACATGGTAGGTACATTTTTTTTTTTAAGAACATGGTAGGCACATTATTATAATTATGAATAATTTTATTTAGACAAATCTTCAAATGTCTAACACCATATGTTGTATACGGTATATATTTCATTTCATTTTTTTAATACATCTTCCCCTCTCTCTCTCTTCAAATCACATCAACAATTATAAGTGATGTATTTGTATACGGTGTTAAATATGGTTGTCAAAATAACATCATTCCATTATTATTTTAAGAAATGGCAACAGACAATTTAAAAGCTAATGAGATGTAGTTGACGGAACGAATGATAAAGAATTCAGACACTTAGACCATTGTCTCTTGTATATAAAAAAATATTGCCGAGCGGAAAAAAATTACCCTGTGTTTCCAACATAGTTTTTGGTGGAGAAAAATCATCTCTATTTTCCCTCTTTTTCTTCAAATTAAGTCCCCATGTTCTTCAAATATAAACAAAATGTAATATTTGTTTGGTCTGAATTCCGACCAAATACGTTTAACTATTTAACATATTTAAAACATGGTGAGTACATTATTATTATTATTACTACTACTATTATTATTATGAATGATGTTATTTTGTTAAATTTTCAGTTGCCATACACCATATATATAGTTTGATTTTTAATTACTTTTTTTTTTTCCGCTCCTCACATCATATCAACAATTATAGGTGATGTATTTTTATACAATGTTAAATATGGTTGTCAAATTTTAGTTGTTCAAATAATGTTACTCTATTTTAAGATGTGACAACAAACAATTTAAAAGTTAATGACATGTAGTTGAAGGAACTAATGATAAAGAATTCAAACACCTTGAAAAATGGTTAATTTTTTTTAAAGTAAAAAGTGGTTAAAGTTTTGACTACTCTCTCGTGTATCAAAAAATCATGGAAACTTGTCTTGTATTCTCAATATTGTTTTTTGGAAACGTATTAACTCTATATGATCTTAAATATAAATAAAAAGTAATATGCATTTGGTCTAAGTTCTGACCAAAAACATTTGACTATAGCCAAGCCAATCCTTCCTATCCATTTACATCAGTTTCAAAGTATCCATATAGCTTCTTTTTTTTTGGTTTAAAAGTATCCATTAGCTTTACTTCATGTAAGTTTACTAAAATAGTTAATGATTTTATTAAAATCAATCGGTTACATTTGTTAGTTTATATCTTATTGTTATGCTATAAGAAAGAAATCACTAACCACTTATGCATCTTCTCCCACATTGTGACTCCATTTTCAATTTGTGACAATTTATGTTAAACCAAAAACTATTCTTGCATTGTGAATTACTTTAGCCGTTCAAATTTAATTGTTTGCACGTGCATTAGCTTTGTTGTATACCCGTGTTAGTTTCTTTAACATATGTAATTGATTCTTGCTTCTCATAATTATTATAATGTTCAAACTTATAGTGAGCACATTGTTATCATGAATAATGTTATTGTGATAACTTTTCGGTTGTCATACAATGTATACTATTTGATTTTTATTTACCTTTTTCTTTCTCCTCAAATCACATCAATAGTTGTTTAAATATCAACACACTAATATTATTTTAAGAAGTTTGTAACCCACTTGAGTTAGTCTGGTGGTATTGGTTTGAGATATGAGAGTGTACTCCTCCTTAAAGTTTCAAGTTCAATTCTTTCTGGTGTCAATTTAGATGGGTTAATTTAATTTCTTAAAAAAAAAAAAACAGTTTGAAAGCTAGTGACATATAATTGATGGAAAGAATGGTGAGGAATTCGAACACCTTAAACAAGTAGTTAGAGGTTTGAATACTACCCCTCATGAGCATGGAGAAAAATCATCAAGCATATAGCTGATGGCAAGAATGGTGAGGAATTCAGACACCTTAAACAAGTAGTTAGAGGTTTGAATACTACCCCTCCTGAGTATGGAGAAAAATTATCAAGCGGGGAAAACTTGTCTTGTGTCCACAACATAATTTTTGGCATATCACATGACATCTCATCATTTAGGTAAGAGTGATGTGTTGTTAGATATCACTCACAGTTTATAATTTTACACAAGTGATTCGATATCGCACACATAAAGACTGATGGATAGGAGATTGAATAAGATATTGTGCGTGGTTATTTTTTCTTAATAAAATACAAGAAATAATAAAATAAATTTAATAAGGTTAAAAATAGAAGTAAATGTAAAAAAAAATATAAGTTATAAACGTTACTTGAATTAACATATTGAAAAAAACTACATGTTGGTGAAAAAAAGCTTTTTACCAAACAAGCATCATTATATCAAAACAAGCTCATAACTAGTTCAATAAAATATAACCCAGCTTATTTGTGTTACCAAACATAACAACAAAAATATTGTAACATAAATACAATTGATTTGGTTAGTTGGTTATGAGTTCCATCGTAAATATTTATCTGCAATGAATTCCATATCTAGGAATTAACATATATTTCCTTCTCTTTTTCTTATATTGGCTAAATTCAATCTATTATAATGACAGATCACAATGAAGTGAATGTACAATGTAGCATTCATACGAGCCATAACCATGCTTTCGTCCTTCTACAGATAACAACATATCCCGATCAATCCCATTTCTATACCATTTTCTTAATTGGCAACCCACTTAACATACTCTTTAGCCCACGTTGATGGTTGGTATGATTAATCTTGCGTCATTACTCTTTCAAACAGAAATGTTTACAATGAACTCACTTGGGACAATGTTGTCTTCAGTAAGATCTACTAAAAATGGTTGGTATGATTGTGGATTACACTTTTTGCTTCAAGTCTTGCTGTAATAGCAAATGCAATTTTTTTTTTTTTTTGAATTGGCAAATATTATTAAACGTCATCCCCACAAGATGCAAGGTATGGACGAAACGAGATAGAAATGGTGCCGCATATAGACGGTACACCATAACCACCTAAAAACACCCCCTGAAGATAAACCCATCAAAACACATCACCACCTAAAACAAACTCCAAAAAAACAAGCACTGTAGGTATCCACCACCGCCCATCGTCACTACTCACCCACAAAGAACACCCTCCAAATAAAACTCTCAAATCCCAACACCCAAGCTGAGCAACATTTCGAATAGCACCTAACCGAAGGATCATGCAGCTATCACAAACCTCGCGACCTCCGAACCACCAAAAGAGCACAACACAAAGCCCAAAAACTTGAGTCAAAGAACTGACTCCCGATCTCGAATCAAAAGTGATCAGCCCACCAGACTATAGCACCAAAATGCAATTGTAGGTGTTGTTTGGTGGGTATGATAATTGTCATGTGTTTTATTTGACATAATGGATAGTTTGTTGCTTCACATGACAAATGTTAAACTCTTTCAAGGTAAAGTATCATTTTGAAGTTTGTTATATATCAAGAATTGTCCTTGTTGTGAAGACGTTTTATATCGTGTTTCCACCGTGTGGCCATTAGGCCACTTATCTAATAATATAAATTACTTTGAATTATGTTGGCTAGGGCAAGGGAATAATTCATCCAAAACTCATCCTCTTTGATTATATATGGCTTTGATTCAAGACTTTTCATGATCAACCAATTTTCTTTAGTTTTGCACCCTTAAATATATGTGATTAATCCAAACTTAGGATAAGAAACTAGAAATACTAAAGCGGTTTGAATGAACATATAATTGAAATTACAAAAGCTAAAAAGCTTTGATTGCATTGAGTAGGAAGTTAGAAAAATAGTACAAATTGTACAGATGAGTAAATAGTTAATTACATTACAATATGAGAGAGAGAGAAAGGTGAAAATCAGAAGCTGCAACCACAACAAAGGTAAAAGAAGCAGAGGGTAAGAACAAGAACAACAGCCTCAAAGGCAGAGACAACCTTAAAAACAAAATCTTCCATGAATGAAACAGGCAAAGTAAGTCTGTTCCACTTGAATACCGATGATGATGATTGCCACAAGAACTTCAACCTCAATGCTTCCTTCTTCAGCCTCTTCAACAACGATCTTTTCTTCCCAACCATTGACATTCCGTTTTTCCCTTTGATTAAATTACTCAAATAATCAACTTTGCTTTGTGTATTTTCCTTGTAGCAACTAAGAGCATGGGTTGGGGTTTATATTAAGGAGAAAAGGAAGGTTCCACGTTGCGTTTTGGTTAAGTACTTTTCTTAGTAGTCACGGTTTTTAAATGGGAGAGAGAAAAAGAAAATTAGGAATATAGTTGAAAAACAAGTGTTTTATGAATAATAATCCTCATAATATGGTCATGTTTGGTGGTTAAGTAGTGGGATTGATTGGGATAGAGTCAAGTCGTGCGTGACGTGAGTTGAGTATGCGCGTCTTATGAAATGGGAAATTTAGTAGTATGTGCCAACTGGATGGATTTCAGTATCTACTCGTGTCTGGTAAGTAAGACCCCCTCCTTCTAGTTTTGTATACACTTTTTGGATCATAATAATAATTATTTTTTTCCAAAACTTTTTTCAAAAAAATGCTAAAAAGTGTTGTGTATTGATCAAGATATACGATTCGCAAAATATTAAATGTATTGCATAATATATGCAGAAGTTGAAATTCAAACGTCAGACACCTCACTAATTAAAACTACTATTTTGAATAGGTTATTTGACAAAAACAGTTATTTAACAATGTAAAACTCCTACTTTTATTTTCTTTAACTAGTATATTATATCACTTGTTAACCTGCCTAAGAACTCAAAATTAAAATTAACATTCCTTTTTTTTATGTTAACATTCTTTTCTCTAACTGAACCAAAATTATTATTTTTTACTGCCAATAAAAAAAATCTATTAAATTTGGTAGAGTAAATTGATAACAAATAAATTCAAAGCCACTAAAAAATAAAATAAAATGAATTTGTGAACAAAATCACAACATAGAAGTTAATAACATAAAACAACCAAATGCATGAGCTTATAAATATGATTATATATTCAAGTGTTCAGAATACTTATGCCTCCAGACCAGATTTATAACATTGAGAATGTCAAAGTCATTTGATTTGCACTGTGTCGAAATCAATCTTTCAATTTAAATAAAATGAGCATTGCATCAAGACGAAAAAGAAGGAAAAAAAACCAGCACCAAAACAAGAAACCTAAAAAAGCAACTAAGGTGACAAAATCACGAAACAAATACACATGAAAATCACTTATTTAACTAAAAGATAAAGAAGAGAACAATTTTAAAGGATGGTTCATGTGAAAGTTGAGCTTAAACCACCTCTCTCCGAACCCATGACAATATATTTCTTCACGTAACGTAATACGAATCTTTTGAGTTATCTTGGAGGAGTCTGTTACTTTGAGTTTTCTCTTCAAGGGTCTTATAATATTTTTACGGGGTTAGGGTGGCAACTTGCCATGCCACCGAATCTTTTTGGTTTGTTTTCGGTGTTCACCTCTTTTGGAGGTAATATTCAGGATAAAAATTTACTAACCCGTGATGTCAAATATGTGGAACTCCCAAAATTATGTTATTTTCTACTGCAGAGTGGTCAGTGTTGAGCAATTGGAGGCAGGCCCGTTCCAATAAAATTGGAGACTCGGCTCTAATATTAAAAATGACCCTTAATAAAAATAATTAATTAAACTTTAAACAATTGCAAATTAACAATAAGCATTATTTTGATTTTAATTTGTTTTGTTGAATTTTTGTTGGTGAGAGATGTGTCAGTTCGGCCTAACTTGTCAATTTACTCTTTATTTTTGTTAAATAATAAGTGTTTGATTTAGACCTACATAACAAAAAAGAAAATATTATCCTACATCCCAACAATTATACTCATACACCTACAAATAATTGAGACCTCCATAAATTGAAGGCTCGGCACCGTAGAGCTCCTTGCGCATGTCAAGGAACGGCTCTGATTGGAAAGTTTAGTTCTGCTCTAGAAAATGGTTCTTGGGAAAGTCTTATGAGTTCTCATGTAGTCATGTTCCTTGCATGAATGAGTAGTATAGCCTTCCTTTCGTTTTAGGCAGATAGGGTGTAGATTTTTCTTCATTTTTGGCTCGGTGTTCTTTAATCCCGTGCTTGGTTCTTTCTTTCGTGACTGAGTTTTATCATTCTTATATGTTTCGCTTTGCTGCTCTTGTTTCTCTCTTTGTGTGTATTTTCTTATTCGCCTCCTGTAGAGGTTTTCTAATCTTTTATATTTGGTCTTTTCTGTATTGAGTTGACCATTATACTCCGCTTGTTGTCGTTAGGGGTGGATCCATCATATGGCCTGGTATGGCTAGCCGCACCAGAATTTCAGAAAAAGAATTGCAATTTCTTGTTTAGCGACCGCAATTTTTATCTCAAGTATAGAAATTGGTCGCTAATATGTTCAACGACTAAATTAGTGACTGAAATCTCGGTCTTTAAAAATCAGGTTGCTAAAGTATACAAATTGGTCACTAAAGTATAAAATATTTAAATTTGGTCGCTAATATGTTTAACGACTGAAATGGTGACCGAAATTTCCGTCTTTAAAGTTTAAAATATTAAAAATCGATCGTATTTCGGTTGCTATTTGTTTAGTCACATTGTTAATGCATTCTTGTCATATATTACATTTGTTATTTTTTTAAAAAAAAATATGTATTAGGAAAAGTGAGTTTATATATAGACAATGTCTAAGTAATGTAGAATTTTGAGTAACGTAGAATTTTGGTAGTGATCTAGACTTGCCACCCCAGAGAACTTTGAATGGGTCTAATGGATTAGTGGTGGAGAATTGTGTTTGATAAACCGTTGAAATACTACTACAATTTTTTTTTTCCCTTAACAGTAACCAAAACATGATGGTATAGGGGCCAGTTCCAGCAAGGTTTTATAAACACTTTCAAATGGTATTTTTAGAGACAACATTAATTACATAGTTCAAAGATATTTTTATCATGTGATGAAATTTACAAAGAATCCATGTTGTTTCAACATTATTTTTAGCTTGTCCTATAGAATGCCAATAGCAAAAGTATTTCCTCCAATATGAAAATTTATAAGCCGAAGGTATTGAATTGTGCATTGTGGAACTTGCCATTCAATTGAGTTTGTTTTGTTATATATAAGAGATTGGAGGAGATCCTCGAAAGCTAGCGTTTTGGGAACCTGTGATAAATACCATTAAAACTAGATTGACGGGGTGGCAAAGTCGTTTCTTATCTTATGGGGGCCGTTTAATTCTTCTCAAATCTGTTTTGACTTCGCTTCCGGTCTATGCTCTTTCCTTTTTCAAAGCTCCATCAGGTATCATTTCTCTTATTGAATCTATTTTTAAGAAATTTTTTTGGGGAGGGAGTGAGGTTAACAGGAAAATTTCCTGGATCGCTTGGAGCTCTATTTGTTTACGGAAGGAGGAAGGAGGTTTGGGGGTGAGGCGGTTGAAAGAATTCAATACTGCACTGTTAGGCAAGTGGTGTTGGAGGATGTTGGTGGAGAGAGGCGGATTGTGGTACAGGGTCCTGGTGGCGAGATATGGTGAGGAGGCAGGGAGGTTGGAGGTTG
>Ga0228711_1000841_pt1 | contig 41637 bp, 16 predicted proteins | sample MedpolnodulmetaG_2_FD_177996 | JGI IMG/M metagenome (GOLD analysis project Ga0228711, IMG submission 177996) | Root nodule microbial communities from Medicago polymorpha collected in Santa Monica, California, United States - brown nodules | ecosystem: Host-associated > Plants > Roots > Nodule...
GTATTTATAAGCTTTATTTTGTAATTTTTCATCCATGCACATATTGTACTTTGCTGTGGTTTTTCATTACATTCATTTTGCCTTTAATAAAAAACTTGATGAAATTTGTACTCAAATTCTTTATTTTCATACCCAACTGTGTTGCTAGGATGATTTTCAATCAATTTTTTTTGTGTGACTTAGTTAGTAGATCTGCGTATCGCACACGTTAAGAAGTTTTGTGTTATAAATATTGTAATCATATAAAAAATACAATGTCTTTTTGTTTCTAATGTTAACTATACGATTTTTCAAAAATATGAATATTATTTTGATATGATTAATGTGGATCTATTTTTATCATATGATTTATTTGTGAACTATCTTTTATTATGGTATAATTTATTTACCTTTTTACAAGTATTAAGATATAACTAATTGGTGCCATTTTTAGTCGGTAGGACTCGTGCATCGGTCAATAGGTCATGTGATGTACACACACCATAATTTTTAAACACTGAATTCATCCGGTCTTCCAAATCGCAAGATAATTTTGAAAGTTGGAGTTCTTGCAAATGTGTCTTTTGTCAATGCTATGCTTGCTACTAATGATGTATTTTGAGTAATTATTGTTATGATATGTAACTCAAGTACTCATTTCTGCTGTTGTTCTACTCTTTTTGCAATTTAATTCCGCTGGTTGGACCCGTGCGGAGCACGGGTCGATGTCGTAGTTGTATCAAACAATGTTATTTCTTATTTTTTATATAGTTTGCATTATTTTTATTTTTTTAATTTTATATGTTTATCTTTTTTTTATTTTTTTTATTTTAACCAACTATAGCAATGAATAGGAAGCTTTGTTTATATAACAAGAGTCGTTTCTCTATCTATTACTATTCTATTGTTCTATCTATCTGTTATTCTTTATACTTTATACTTTATTGGTTGACATCTCATTGTATGTGGAATGTGTCTCCTGACACTTGTATTTTTATTTTTTTTTACAAATGTATTTACTTTTTTTATCAAGTATTATAGTGGCTAGAATTCATATTTTTAAGGTGAATAAATAAGATGTTTGAGATTCAAACCCCAACCTTTATATATAATGATGTATTGTCTCCCAACTGCGCTGATGCATGGAAAGATGAACATTAACTTATTTGTATATCCGACTCTTATCCAATATTTTATGAAGAAGATGCTTCAGTTAAGAAATAAAATAAAAGTTAAATTAAAAAAGTCATTTGCCTAAAATTAAAATGAAAAGGATTTGTATCACAAACGACAGTGAGACTTATAGGATATGCAAATTTGCCCAAGTTTTTTATGTCACAACTTCAAATAAAAAACATTTGAACACAACCGTAATAAAAATATTTTTTTTGAATAAATAATTTAGTTTGTTTTGTTACAACTATATAAATGAGATTTTTTAATTTAGTTTGTTTGGATACAACTAAATCAATTTAATTTTTTGTTATAAAATTAGTTCAATTTTTAAACCATATTCTTTCTCTCTTCTAGAAAAATCTATTTTTTGAAAAGCTACTCCTAACAACTTCTTATTTGAAGTTGTTTTTAGATTTTTTTAGATTCTGATTTTTTAAAAATCCATAACAAACGTACGCAATACTTTTAAAAGTGATTATTAAAAAAAACAATTTTTTCTTAAAAAAACTATAACGAACAAGCTCTAAAAGTAGCTTCTCAAAAAATAGATTTCTTTCAAAGGAGAGAGAAAATACGACTCAAAAGAATGAACTAATTTTGTAAGAAAAAATCTCATTTATATAGTTGTATTCAAACAAACTAAATTATTTGTTTAAAAAAAAAAATTATTATCGTAAACAAACACAAAATAGATACTAATTTTTTATAACATTTATAAAAAATAATCTATAAATAATTTTATATCAAAATCACATTTATTTTAATGCGTAATAAATAAGCTTTAAAATTACAAAGATAAATACAACTAATTTGAAGACAAATGTAAATAAAAAATTAAAAAATAAATAAAATTCCTGATAATGAAGCGCGCGAAATGGAAGAAATGTTAGAAGCCTAATAACCTAATTTCCGCATTCATTCCTATTCGTGTAAAACCCTAAACCTACCACTACCAATTTCAATTTCAATTTCAATGGCGAACAAAGTTGTTACTAAACAGGAGCTACTCGAACGGTGGAGATGCATCGAGGAAGAAGAAGAGAACGCCGATGACAATGTCGATGTTGTTGATCTTGATCCCTTTAAACATCGTCGCATCCACCTCCACAAAGAGCAATGGTTCGTTCCTTCCCTCTTTCACATATTACTATTATGTCTTAATCCAATTTAATTAATTAATTAATTAATTAATGAAAATCGTTTTACTTACTGTTAGGTTTGCAGATGCATATAATTTTCTAATCTGTTTACCTACTGAAAATCATATTTGGTGTGGTTTTTGGGATATAATGGCTCCTCTTTTGGAGACTTTTTACAATTACTACAAAGATGACCGCCACGATTCACCTCTTAGACGGTTGTGGAACAGAATCTCTCATGAAATGAACCACTGTCTTCAGTGCATTTCTCAGCATCATCAAGCCCAAGACATGTATAACACTGAGTACGAGTCTACCTCTATTGGTCCTCTTCTCCATATCTTGCGAAAGCTTGATCACGAGAGGGTCACATCACACCTCAGTGATATCAATGCAAGAATAACAGCACAAAAATATGATTCTGCCCGTGATAATGCTCAAGTTGTTATTGTTTTGTACGAGGTAATTGCTTTTCTTTTAGTATAATTGATTGATTGTTATACTATTTTACATCTATTTATTGGAATTGGAATTGCATAGTCTGATTTATAAGTACAGTTTTTATGTTTCTCCTGTAATAGAAATAGTTGATTGTATTATTTATTATGTCCACATTTGTTTTCTGTTTCCCTTAGTATGCTATTACATATCTTATTTTATATTGAAGTTTTTGTTACTGGCTGCAATGAGATGTTCAAGGAGAACTGCAAATTGAATATTGTTAGACTGGGAACTAAAGAAATTTATTCAGTGCTTAAACAGTTACTCTTTTCATGTTATCATAACTGCTCTTATTTATATCTTAATATCTTTTTATTTTGCTTGTGTATGCATTTTCTAGCCGACCCCACTTAGTGGGATAAGGCTTGGTTGTTTGTTTGTTTGTGTATGAATTTTCTAATCCTAAGTTCAGAATTTATCACCTCTATTCATTGGTTTTTTCTATCTCCGTAATTTGAAACAGGTATTGATGTTCCCAATTCTCTTAGATTATCAGCCTCTATTCACTGAGTTTGAGTTGTTTGTGGAAGCTATTGATAATAAGCACGAACTGGCTTTGTCTGGGCATCAACAATTTCCGGTAATTTTTGTTGCTTTCCTTGCTGCATATTTCTGCTGATTTGAAATATAATTTTTGTTTTATATTTTTTTTTTACATATTGAACCTATTTTCTTCTAGGGAGTATATGCATTACTTTTTTGCAAGAGAAGCGTTCGTTATGTTGGATACCGTCTAGCTGGATCAATGGGAAGAGTAAGGTACTCATTGTTGGTTGGCATGAAACAGCTTAAGCTACACTAGTTGTGATTTCATATTGTACCTGAAAGCAATTTCTGTGTATAAATCCCAGAAAAAGTTTTTAATAATATTTTATCTCAACAATTTTGTTTGACTCAAAAAAGATATGAAGATGTGAATGGTGAACCCATAGTTTTTCTATGCATGGTAGATATTATAACTACCAATTACCATTGATAGATTCATGGAAATATACATTGTGCTTATCTTTTATTCGTTACTGTATTCAAATATATTTTTCTCCATCGAGACATTTTAAGTATTTCTGTCTAATTTGTAACGATTAATAATTGTGTACGTGCGCTTAGGACTGCAGCAGACTTGGAACCTCTGCAACCGCTGCTTAAGAAATTTATTGGCTGTTTAGAGGCAGATGCTTTGCCATTGGTTGTGGAGACTTCAGTACCAAGAACTCCACTGGATCGCATGTCCGTATGGATTGGTATCAAATCATTGTAAGAAGTGTTTTTTTTATCTCTTTTATAGTATCAAGATTTAGCCTAGTCAGCTATTTTCTCAAATTTACATGTTACATTTTGATGCATGTGTTTTTTGAAGACTTGGCTTCTTGGATCCTCCAGCTTTTGAAGAAGGGATATTGGAAAATTATCCCTTTTTTCTTGACATCGTACTCAATCATATTAGCGGTGATTCACTTGAATTTTCACATGCTGTTACTTGCTTGAGACTGCTTTTTGAAATGCTCGGTATGCATTTTCCTTTAGTTTTTTTTTCTCTTCAATTTTAATGTATATTTGTTTGGCTGACATTTTATTTTGTTCTTTTGGCTTGGCTTAAGGCTGTAAGCTTTGGCTAAGTTCTACACTGTCTCCAAGTGTAATGCGCAACACTCTACTTGGTCAATGCTTCCATATCCGCAATGAGAAAATCCATAAAGATATTTTTGGTCTATTCCAACCCTTTCTACAGGCACGTGCATATTGATTTGGTGTTTGTTTGTTTGCTTGCTCTGTGTGTGTTTTGGTGGGGTGGGTGGGTGGGTTGGGGGGGTGGAGAAGAAGGGCTTGTTCTGCTGTTGACATTATTTGAATGATCAATTTTTCCAGTCTCTTGAAGCTCTGCATGACGGGGATCATGAAAAGCAACGTAGGCATTTTCTCTATTTTCTCCTCCATCAAGTGCCAGTGAGCAGTAACTTCAGCATTCTAACAAGAAAATTGGCATGCCAGGTTATTACATTTAGATTTTTGTGTAATTGTTGTTGTGTGACTTGTGTCGATTTAATAATTGATGAATTCAAAATGTTTTGGCTTATCTTAGTTGCTATATTTTCAGATAGCACTTCTTATTATACACCGAGGTTACAAGATGAATCCACCATGCCCTCCTTTTGAATGTGCACATATGTGGTATGTAATTCTACTCTCCCTCTTGTGTGGGTTTAAATTTAAAATCTGGAACTAAGATGTTGTTAATTGAAAAAGTAAGTTTACCTACTTCAGCTTAACAATGCAGAGATTTGGGACTAAAAAAAATTGACTTAAAAGGATAGAACTTTACAGGAAAGGAAAATTGAACGGCTCTGTAGTGATAGAGTTTGTGTTGGATAGTTTTTGTAACTATCCGTTGGATCTATTACTCATTGTCATCTTTAAGTATGAAAGCAAGACAAGTATAAGAAATAGTCTCTACATATTGTTCTATTGAATAACTTAGAACGCAGTCATGCTTTGGATAGGGAAATTCTATTTTCCAGGACACAAGGCAACCCTTTCAATGATATATTTTTCACTGAAAATGTAAGTTTGTCGTATTCAAATATATGATATAATCCTTTTGTAGGTACTTTAAAACTGAATGAAAAGCTAAAAATTGTCTTGAGTTTCTTAATCTGTACAGTAAATATCCCTATAAGGCTTTATCCTTTGAATCTACTATCTAGTTCGCAGCTGTTAGAATATAAGAAAACATCTCATAATACTACATCCATTCCTTATTACAAGAATTCATTTATTAGATTCATTGAATAATTGATGTATCTGGTCTATATTGTAGAACAGATTCATCAGTTCTTCAATAAACCTAAAAAGTTAATTGTCTCTTATAATAAGGAACTGAGGTATCTTTTATATTATTTTAGAATATCTTCAAGTAGTTTCCTAGGATTAGTTTATATTCTTAAGAGTATCTCTTAGGATTATATTTTATATCACTTTCGATTATTATGATCTGTTTTTGATTTAAGATTGAGTTTATGTATCCCTATATTATATTAGAATATCTTTAGTTATTCAACTGAATAGTCTCATCCTTTTATCTAAAATCTCACAACTTCAACACTAGCATTGATCCTGTTGTTCCCAGAAAAGGTACTCTGCACTAACTGCCAAGCTCACCAATCACAATCTTATTATGATTCAAAGCACAATAAAAACTTTGGATTAACAACAAATCTTTGCATCCTTTAGTTACTGATTCAATCTGTTGCTTCCAGAAAAGATTTTTTTTTCTTTTCTGATCTTGGCTAATAAAGACAATGAGAGAAGGTAAATGGTGCTCATGTAGGTACCAAGGAGTTGTTTCCTGTGTAACTGTTAAAAAAACTATAAAGAAAGCAATGGTTCAGGCCCAAGAGACCTCTCGCAATACCATAATAGGAAATCTTTCCCAGAAAAAATGGGGGAAAATAAGTGTAATTGAGAATGAGATAGAAAATATCAGCGTAGTAATCATAGATGAATCTCTGAGAAAATGATCTACTATGAAAAATGTTACTGAATTTTATGAGAAGTTCTAGTATTTATACACAATATCTGTTAGCTTAGCTCTATTCTAGTTTACAGAATTGTAACCGACCATCTCAGACCATAACAGACTCTAAATAACTCAGATGACGGCGTCAGCAGTGCACTGTTACAATTATTGCACATGCAGAAACACCTTCATAGAACAGAGATTGAGAAAAACATACATGTCGTACACTTTAATCATGTTACAGCATTATACTTATTGCTCAGAAAGTCAGGAAAAACTCAAATAGTGATTTTAAGTTTTAATGAGTTTAGGCACAATAACATGCCTTGTTGATTGCTTCATTTCCATTTCCACAGCAGAAATGTATGGGCTAGGATATTGTCTTCATCTTGGTTGTATAATGCTAATGTACATAGTGAACTGTCTGAGACTTTATACAAAACAGCTTCTACATATATAATACAAATGAGCTTAAATGTATGGTAACATGTTTATGATATTCTCGCTCTTCTGTTCATTACTTGATAATTTCTCAACATTTGTGTTGGACAGGGGACCTTCGCTCGTCTCATCTCTGAAGGACTCCTCGCTTCACAGTTCTTTGAGGCAACCTGCTTTTGATCTTATACAGACAATCATAGTATCAGATGCTACTGCTTTAATATATCCAGTGCTGAATTGCTGCACAACTCGGAGCGTTGATAGTAGCATGGAATGTGAGTTCCTTAAGTTGGATGATGAAAGTGATGATACTTGGCTGCCGTCTATTCGAGATGGTGAAGAGCAGGATTGTAAAAGTTCTTGGAGTGAATTCAATGTGCAGAGTGACATAGCCTCTCAAGAGTGCAGAGAGTGGATGTGCATTCCAATGTTATGGGCTGATGTTTTAGTTAATACTAGTCCCTCAGTTCTTCCACTTTCATTTTCCAAAGCTGTTTTTTGGGCACGGTCTCGTTTTCCAATGGTAGAACTTGAGAGCAGTGCTGAAATGATGCTTCCAGTCAGATCTTGCCTTTCATCTTTTGCTGCAGAAATATCATCTTCATATGGGTGGAAGGTTCCAACTGGATCTGATGATGGTGGAGATGGAAACAAATCAAATAACTCAGTTGAAGTGTTGACTATGTCTTTTCCTTTAATAAGAACATTTAACAGGTTGAACACCAGCTTGACTTCATATTCATCTTATGATATATTGAAGTTCGAGTGGTTATGCTTTTAAATTAGAAGTAGGTTTTTAATTTATTGACTAAATAATTTGGAGTTGCACCTCAGGTTCACTACACATTTTCTAGTTCAGATGAGGCAAGAAGAACTTCGAAGTCAGTGGATTTGGGAACCACTGATGAGTCAAAGCTTGATCCTTTCGCTATTGGATCCAAATGATGTAATATGCCCAAATTATCTAGAATTATAGATAATGTGTTATTGCTCTTGTCCAAATGTGATGAATTTGTTCTTATTCGTGGAATGCAGCCTAAGGTACGCACTTTGCTTTTTCATGCAGGATGTTAGACAGTTTGGAAAGTCTATGTTGGAGCAAGTTTCAGAAACTCGTGGTCTTTCTTGTGGATTGAAGTTTCTTTGTTCTTACAGACCCTCATTGTGTGCAACTATTTTGGGCCTAAAACATGCTATGAAACTGGTAATATTTTCAGCAAATCTTACCGAATAATAATGTGGTTTCTATCTATCCTTTCTTTGTGTTTATGCAAAAGAGGAAACCTCATTAGAGAATACAAAAATTCAAATTCTAGGAAGGATACAGATTCTCTGAAACAGAAGACAGATAGCTCAAAAAAAGCTGCAGAACTATCCATTCTTTTTGCATACTCAAAATGTCCCTCCAGAGAGAACCAATCTTTTGTAGCATTTGTTGGACGGGGTTGATTGATAACTGCAAAAGTTATTATTGCATCAGAATTCTGGGCTCCCTATTCTTACAACAACCTTTACAATGTTGCACTGGCGCTACAAGATTTTTCAGTGTCCAATTTGATCTTTAGATTTTATAGACATGCTTCTTTGTGCTCGGGAAATAATGAGTTGTTTTAAATTGAATTTTTTATTGTGCATGGTTGTCCAACTCCTGATTTAATTCATAGAAGCATACACGTTTATGACTTTAGGCATCAGAATTTAGTTAACTTATATTGGTTGTGTTAGCAAACATACAGATTTGTATAACCTCGCTTAGAATTGCGAGTTTGAGGATGATTGAACGAGTCTACAACGTATTGATTATGTCCCCCTACACATGCCTAAACTGATAGTGGTTCAGTATATGTTTTTTCAAAGTCCTAAACGCAATAACTTTATTATAATTCTCTACAGTGAGCTCAAAACACTAGCCTCTCAGTTGTATCACTTGATTGCACCAATGCATCTAATTTCTCCACAAGAACTCGTCTTCAAAAGAGGTGACCTATGTTGGATTGAGCCCATACCCCATAGATCCCAACATAGACAAAATCTTCTTTTAATCCAAAATTGATATGCCCAAGCATCATCATGATAAATGACATATCAGATATGCTAGCACCTCAACTACCAGTGATCTTTGCCCAACATAGACAAAGTCATGAACTAGAAAACAAAAACAAAACCGTCATTGCATGTTTTCTTAGAACTTAACTTTGATGAGCTTAACACTGGGATCTACTGTGTTGAGTAGTATCACCAAGACACAGTCCCACTGTTCCTCACTCTAGTGATTTTGAACCTGTTGATTTGTCAATTTGAACATTGATTTTGAACTTGTTATGCTTTTTTTCTGTGCTTAGACGTAAAGCTATTTTGTGATTTGTGAATTTGTTTATTAATTTTGAACTATAATTGTCTGATATGGTCACTTGGTATTTATTAGATTGTTGGATATTTACTATGCACATAGTATTAAATCATCTTAGGTAAACATAGCTTTTGTATAAAGCAAGCTATTACAAGTTTACGAGTCGAGTTTGAAGAGACTCCACGAGCACAAATTCTAAAGTTTGACATCCTTGATTTAGTGATAATTTGACCGACGGCCCTTTATTTTTTCAATTTTACTAATATCATTGTGTTTCCATGCTAGGCCCGACTGGATTCTGTTCTGTTGAAGTTTCATACATTACATCATTTTTGGTTTCTTTTATGCAAATTACTCAAAGATGAGGGTGTACTTGGCCCAGAGTTGCCTGAAAGCACACACGGTGAATCCAGGGTGTCAAAGTTCTCTTCACAAGGCGGGTTTTTGAAGCAGCCAACTTTTGATTCTCTGCATGTCGATACTAATAAACATGTTATTAACGTTGAACTAAAAATAAAGGAAAAATTTAGTTGCTTACTATCTGAAATGGCATGGCCTGTTTTCTGCAGGTGCCTGGTAAAAGGCAAGGAATTTATTGATTACAATTTCTGCCAGGTATTATGTAGTCTATTTTTCTAAGTGAAATCTTTTTCTTTTTCTTTTCCTGGCTATGTTGTGGTATTTTAAAATACTTTGTTATTTCAAACCCAAAGAATATTCAGCATGGTGCTTTTGTAATGCTGTCATCATTTGATGACATGCAAATGTGAAATTTGGCTACTGTCCATTATTTATCAATGAACGTTTTTCGTAAATGATTTTATACGTCAATGTTGGCTTCTGATTTCCGAGTTCAGGTTAAAATAAGTAATTGAGACTCCATCACATTTGGGTTTAATTTAGCTTTTCCCACTTCACCCTTTGAATTTTTCTCTTAATATCAATAAGTTTCTTCTTTTACAAAAGAAAAGCTAGCATATTTACTTCTGCAATTCTAGATCATCTTGGTTGTAGAATCAGGAAGTTCTTCACCTCTATAGTTCCTTGTTGTTTCAGATGACTTGTGTTCGTTTACTTGAGATTCTCCCTGTTCTTGTTGATAAACTCTGCCTATTTGGTGAAGAAGAGCTTAGAAATTTCACAATGCTGGTAAAAAATAAATTGGGTTTCAAATGGCTTCAAAATCTCATGGAGTGGGGAAAATCATCACTAAAAGTTGTAATCGTTTACTGGAAGAGAGCACTTACTTATTTACTGAATCTGTTCAAAGGTTCTTGTAATAACACTTCTGCATCAGCAATCATGACCATTGAAAATCTTATTATGAGCGGTGAGTTTTTTTTCCCTCTTTTTCCTGTACTTGTTTCCCCCATGATTCTATAAGTTCTATGCCATTAATATGTTCTTTTTTTGTCTTGCATTGGCAACTTAGATGGTTATACTTTGCAAGAATTGACAGAACAGGTCTCTCGGTTGTCCATGTCTCTATGTAGCGAAGACTCTCGTAATTTTCAGGAGGGAAACGTGAAGCTCAAATCATTAGTATCTAAAAGCTTGCCTTTTGACAAGAACTTTTTAAGTGCTGATATTCATTCTTCATCCATGGAGGATAAAGGTTTACAAATTTTGGATTCTGAAGTGATGACTGGCAAAAACGATATTGAAACTATAGTTATTCTTTCAGATGATGAAGCTGAACCAAAAGTGTTTTCCAATGCCATTTTACGAGTTAGTGAGACAGGTCAGAACATATCTGATGGCAACATAATCCCTCACGCTGCTGGTAATAGTTTACCAGCTTCTGACCGTGAAATCCAGAATGTTTCGTACATGAAAACTTCTAAGGAAACAGAGGAGACCTTCCAGAAAAAGGATACAACTGCTGTTTTCAGTCATTCTTCTCAGAAGAGAGACTCTGCTAATTTACGGAATAAGCTTGCAGTTACTCCAGATATTGATTCAAAGGGCCCAGAGATTTGTAAGAGGGAAGTAATCTCAAAATCCAAGGATAGGGTCAATTTGATAAAATCTTCTGCTGAAGCTGTCAGCACTAAAAATTTGAACAAAATTAGCGACACTGTGTCAAGTACTGCCAACAAAATTTTACGTGATTTTCGGGATTCTGAAGATGATCCGCTAGAGACTGCTTTGAAATCTGTGGGACGTACCCAGTTGTATGTACCAAAGCCTACTTCAATTTTGAAAAGAAAAGTTATTCAACTAAAAACTACTCTTGAAAACAGATCTGCTTGTCTTCATAGGGTAGGGGACCCAACGAGGAGATTCAAGCCACCAAGTTTGGATGATTGGTATAAACCTATTCTTGAAATAGATTATTTTGCAATAGTTGGTTTGTCATCTGCAAGAAAAGATGAAAGCCGGGCTGTTAACAAATTAAAGGAAGTTCCTGTATGTTTTCAATCAGCTGAACAGTATGTGGAGATATTTCGGCCATTAGTTTTGGAGGAGTTTAAAGCACAACTTCAAAATTCTTTTCTCGAAATGTCTTCGTGGGAGATGTTTCATGGAAGCCTTTCTGTGATGTCAGTAGAGAGAATTGACGATTTTCATATTGTTCGTTTTGTCCATGATGATGGTGATTCTGCAACATGCTGGAGCTTTTCAGAAAACGACTTAGTTTTGCTAACGAAAGATCCTCCACAGAAATCTAATCACGATGTTCATATGGTGGGAAAGGTATACTGTTCTCTAAGTATGATTTATCTAGGGAGTTTTCTCACTAATCTATGAAGTCCTGCATTTGATTGTTTTGGGCTATGCATGATAGAGAAGGTGCAAAATGTAAATATTGAAACAAAGGGGAAATCTCTTGATATTTGCATTGTACAATCAAAATGCAGGTTAAAACCTTTTTACCCCACTCCATTTTCACCCTCCTCTCTGTTTTCTTCCCACCCAAGCAAGTATTGCCTTAATGTTTTTTTACAAATAATGATATATATCTATATTTTTATTTTTGGCAATTTGGCACATGGATCCACTTTATTGGCGGCATTATCACGTTTTGTTGAGAGCTTTAACTTACATGAGAAATTGTTTAATCCCATGTGGTAAGCCATGCCCATTTTTCTCATAATTGATTGCCAATCCAACACACTTTGAGTTTTTCACTTTAAATTCTAGTAACTAAGTATTGAGATTGAAGGTTCAAGAAGAGGTAAAAGATAAAGTTAGGAAGAAATCTGAATATAAATTGTTATTTCTCCACTTGACATAACTGTCTCTTCATATTTATAGATGAGTGAGCTGTAGGTAAGATCAGTTACATACTGGTAAGACTTTTCTAAGTGATGTGCATTTGTTTTTGATGAACTGAAAATAGCTGGCTCCCCAATGTACATTACCCTAAAGCCAATGTGTGTGTTTTTTTTTTCCTTCTAAAGCAGTCAGTATATGTTTGCAGGTTGAAAGGCGTGAGAAAGACAACAAAAGAAGTATAAATATTGTTTGCATCCGGTTCTATTTTCAAAATGGTTCGTCACGTTTAAATCAAGCTAGAAGAAATCTCACTGAACGAAGTAAATGGCATGGATGCCGGATAATGAGCATTACCTCACAAATTCGAGAATTTCATGCATTATCATCCATAAAACACATTCCCTTACTTCCACTCATTTTAAATCCTGTCAAGGATTCCTATTGTCTTGATGAGTGTAAAGAAGCAGATCTCAGCAAGTTGTGCCAGTCATTGCAGCAAACTCTGAGGTCCTCGTTTAATGTCACTCAGCTCCAAGCAATAAGTGTTTCTATTGGAAGGGCTAAGCAAAAGAAAACTGTTGAATTATCTCTTGTTCAGGGTCCTCCAGGTATGCGATCCACCCTGAGCTATCTCTCGACTTTGTAGATCTTATAACTTTTTACTAATGTTTTTTATTAAGAAGTTTGCATGTTTGTTATGTATATGTAGGAACTGGGAAGACGCGTACTATTGTTGCAATTGTCAGTGCCCTTCTAGCTTCTCCTCCACATAAGATAAATGGTTTAAAAAATCCTTTAAATGAAAACATGGCCCAAAATTCTTTATCTTCCTATTCAAGACCAAAGATTGACCAGAGTGCTGCTATTGCGAGGGCGTGGCAGGATGCTGCTGTGGCTAGACAATTAAATGATGATGTCCAGAGTTCATCAAAATCTTTCGGAAACTGTGCGAGACAAAGGGTTCTTATCTGTGCTCAATCTAATGCTGCAGTAGATGAATTGGTATCAAGAATTTCTAGCCACGGTCTTTACGGAAGTAATGGGAAAATGTACAAGCCTTATCTTGTGAGGGTTGGAAATGCTAAAACAGTTCATCCAAATTCACTGCCATTCTTTATTGATACAATTGTTGATCATCGTGTAGCTGAAGAAAGGATGCATTCAAAAGATGGGAGGAATGATTTGAGGGTAGATTCATCAGCAGTGTTGCGGTCTAATTTGGAGAAACTGGTTGATTCTATCAGATTCTATGAAACCAAGCGTGCTAACTTAAGGGATGTGGATTCTGCTGTTAAAAGTGGTATGGGGGATAAGACAGAAATTTCTGATGCTGAAATTGAAATGAAGTTAGGCAAGCTGTATGAACAAAAAAGGCAACTATATAAAGATCTTCGTAATGTTCAGGCTCAGGAAAAGAAAGCCAATGAAGAAACCAAAACTCTTAGGAATAAGCTGCGGAAGTCTATACTAAGGGAAGCTGAAATTGTGGTAACTACGTTGAGTGGATGTGGTGGGGACCTTTATGGAGTTTGCACTGAGACAATGTTATGCTCAAAGTTTCGGGGTCCTTCTGAACATACCCTTTTCAATGCTGTTGTAATTGATGAAGCTGCTCAAGTATATACATCTCTGCTCTGCTATAAATAATTTGTCCGTGATCTTCTAGTTTCCATTTTGCCTTATGACCTATTTCTGTTGTTACAGGCTCTTGAGCCAGCTAGTCTAATTCCTCTTCAGCTTTTAAAATCAAGTGGAACCCAATGCATTATGGTAAGAGTTACTCACTCAAACCTTTGACGTTCTAAGATAGGGTAAGTAGTTTGACTTACCTTTGTTATTTATTCAAGGTTGGTGACCCAAAGCAGCTTCCTGCAACTGTCCTATCAAATATTGCAAGTAAATTTCGTTTTGAGTGCAGCATGTTTGAGCGTTTACAAAAGGCTGGTCATCCTGTTATTATGCTTACTGAACAGGTACTTTTTTTTCTTCTGGATATCATTCAAAACTGTGCTTTTGTAAAGGAAGTAAATAAGAAGCCTAATACTAAGCCTCAGAAGGTATAGGAATTAATATTTTTGTATTGAAGTTAGTTTGTGTTTGTCTGGTTTGGCTGTTTTGTTAGTTAATTAGGGTGGTTGTGATCCCTTTAGCAATGGTTGTATAGGAAGCCTAATGCCTATGTATAAGGCTTCCTTTTCCTTTAAGAGTGATCTTAGAGAACATTCTTTCTTGTGTACCTTTTATCTTTTCAATCAATAAAAGTGGTAGTCAAAATCTCGATTTGAATCGTAAAATCTTACGATTTTGCGATTATACTTGGTGGTATCTTGTATAATCTACGGATCTTTGAAATAATTCTACGATTATGGTCGCGGTGGAACTACAGAAGGCTATTGTAGTTGTTGTTTTGTTTGTGACTTATGAGTTTGATTTAACGTTTGAATTGCACATGTATTTCAAGTGTTATGCTGCTGTTATGTGAGTGTTAGTGTTATGACTACATAAGTATTTCAAGTTTAAGTTACATAAGTGTTATGCAACTATGTTTTAATGTGAGCTATGCTTATGAATTTAAATTTACATAAGTATTTCAAGTGTGATTTAAGGGTTTTTTTGTCTTATGTTATTTTACATGCATACATGTCAATTTATATTTGAAATTTATGAGTTTTGTATAATCTTACGATTAATGTTAGGATTTTACGATTTTACTCCCCTTACTGATCATGCGTAAAATCTAGATTTTGACTACCCTGAATAACACTACCTTGTATGGATAAACTCTCTTTCCCCTATTGTTCTTCCATAGAACTCTAACAATTGGTCCAACCTGCCGGATCACAATGGTGAGTGCCATGGAAACCAAAATGAACTCTATGGAGAAATGGATTGACGAACAAGTGAAGTTGATGACACAAATGATGACGAACATAGATTACATCAAGGAAGATTTACCAGACATTATTCAGATCTAGGAATTGTTATTAGAAATCAAGAAGGATAAACAGCCTCCCCTAGAGGTATGAAGATTCTATCAAAAAAGGATAAAAAGAAACGAAAGAAGTAAGGAGAGTAGATCAAATGGAGAGTAGTCCAATCACTAGAGGCAGATAAAGACCCAAAAAAGCTTTAAGAGAAACTATTAAGAAAGATCTAGAGATTAATAAGTTGGGTGGGAATATGATAGAACATTATGGCGGTGTTTGATCCATGTAACCAACTCCACTTAGTGGGACAAAGGCTTGGTTGTTTTTGTGTGCTTATTATATGACTAGAGGCCTGCCGCTACGCTCTGCTATCCACCATTGCCTACAGAGTCTTGTTCTTATTGTATATTCTTGTTCTTATATATTTGTTACCCTGTTTTATGTTAAAAAGCTGAATCCCTTCCCTTTGGCTTTTCTCACAATGGCAGTATAGAATGCATCCAGAGATATGCAAGTTTCCTTCGTTGCATTTCTATGACAACAAATTACTAAATGGTAGCCAAATGTCTAGCAAATCAGCACCATTTCATGAGACCGAGGGTCTTGGGCCTTATGCATTCTATGATATTATTGATGGTCGGGAGGCTCATGGGAAAAACTCTGGTGCAATGTCACTTTGTAATGAGCATGAAGCTGATGCTGCAGTTGAAATACTAAGATTTTTTAAGAAAAGGTACCAATGTACTCTCTCTCTCCCTCTCTCTCTCCCTCTCCCTCATTTTCTCTCTCTCTCTCTCTCTCTCTCTCATGTATGACGACTTCTTACAAAACTATGTATGTATGCATCCTTAGGTACCCATCTGAATTTATTGGTGGAAGAATTGGCATTATTACTCCATACAAGTGCCAACTTTCTCTTCTGCGGTCTCGTTTTCTTAATGCATTTGGATCTTTGACCATAGCTGACATTGAATTTAACACCGTGGATGGTTTCCAAGGTAGAGAGGTGGATATATTGTTACTTTCTACTGTAAGAGCAGCTCATTCAGGCACTGCTGCATCTGAAATAAACTCAAGCTCTATTGGATTTGTTGCTGATATAAGACGGATGAATGTTGCCTTGACAAGGGCCAAGTTATCACTTTGGATTTTGGGTAATGCAAGAACTTTGCAGACAAACCATAACTGGGCAGCTCTTGTTAAAGATGCTAAAGAAAGAAACTTGATCATGACGGCTAAGATGCCATATCAATCATTGTTCAAAACAGCTAAAAATAAGCGTGTTTTTGAAAATTCTGATAATCACGCAAGGCCGTCGAAGCATGAGAAGAAGGTTAAGGATAGTGGCCACAACGCACCAAAAAAATTGGTCAACGACAACGATACCCTTGTCAAGAAAAATAAATCTGTTTCTGAAGTCAAGGACAGGAATAATGATAGTCGTGATGAGAATAACTTTTCAGTTTTGGGAAAAAATCCTCAGACCAAGGAAAGAGATTCCAAAAATAAGCATATTTCCATAAAGAAGGATACAACATGTGTAGATGGTGGAAGAGAAGGAAAACATAGAATGAAGATTCGCTTGGGAAAGACACCATTGAGTAAAAGGCAATCAAAATTTCAAAATTCAAGGACTGATTTAGATCAGCCGGTGGAAAAACTAGGCGGTGGACATAGGGCATCAAAACCTTCTGAGTCAGAAAAACTGGCTATGCATTCCAGAGGGGATATGAGCAGTTCTACTGAAGTTACTGCTTCCTCAATGAAAGGATGCCACAAAGAAAGAGTTGCAAATAATCAAGATAGAGCTTCTAATCAAAGTATGGGTGCTGCAATTTCAAAAAGGAAACAGCAGCGTGAAGCTGTTGATGCTATTCTTAACTCATGTTTGATATCTACGAAGAAGGATGAGAGATCAACAAAAGTTTCTGCAAAAAGGTCCTTTTCCTCATCTGTTGCAAACGGGAATATGAAACCACCTAAGAAAAGAAGTGGTAAACTTCCTCATCTTTGCTCTTTACTAATATTGATGATTTAGATGTTGTTGTTTCCCTTTTGTTGATGGGAATGTGATGATGCCATGAAAACAATATTTTCGGTGCCATGATAACAAACAAAGTTTTTCAGGATTTTTTCTTATCTTTATTCAACTCTCTTATCTCTCTCTAAATAAAATCAAGTGATATTTTCCCTCATGCTCCTATATTTCTGTCTTTTTCTAATCATTACATGATCATCAATTGTCATCCTAAAAGTGACGATGTCATCAATTCCTCATCTTTGGCATCATTTTCCATCATATTTTTCTCTTAACTGCACATGAATATATGTGAAGTGCTAGATTTTAGATTCTTAAATATGAATATTTTTCATTATCAATGAAAAGGTTTGAACAACTTTTTATATACTGTACATGCTAAATATAATCTAAATAGGAATGTAATCCTATCATAATCCCGAAGGATACTAACAAACCATATCATATTATAATAAATAAATATCAATCTCTCAACACCCCCCTCAAGGTGGAGCATATATATCATATGAATCCATCTTGTCACATGTAAGTCATTCGAAGACTCTAGATATTTAATAAAAATATTGGCAAGTTGATCCTTAGAATTGACAAAGGAACTTCTGATGACTCCAGGGAGAATCTTTTCCCTAATGAAGTGACAACTAACTTTGTCCTCTCGTGAAAAAGTGGATTGGAGAAGCGCAAAGCTTATTGGTTATCACATACAAGTTCCATTGACCAATCTCCTCTTCTAGGTCAGCATGTCAGAAAGCATTCTTGATATCCAATTAGGGCGAACATTTCACGGCAGGCATAACTAGTTATAAAGAGACTAACAAATGTCATCTTCGCAATGGGTGAGAAGATTTCACTGTAATCTTGACTATAGTCCTTCGCCACTAATCAAGCCTTTAATCGACCAACCTGTCCATCAGTCCCACTTTGATATTAAACTCCCATTTGCAACCAACAACAAATTTTCCAGGAGGAGGTGGAATAAGTTCCCAAGTATGATTAGAGTCTAAAATCTAAAGCTATAATCTCATCAGTATTGACATGTTTCCCCCCTAGGTAAAGATAATGCTTCCCGAACTGTCTTGGGAATAAGAGACAAATAAAAGACCAGAAACAAAAGAAAGGTAGGGAGGAGACAATTGGTGATAACTCAAAGTTTTAAACACACCAAAATTTCCTAAATATTAAAGATGGCATGCAGTTTATCAAATAAAAGGAAGAGAGAATAACATCACCACAAAATTTTAAAGGTGCATCGACTAAGTGATGATGTTCCCTTTCAACGACACTATTTTTTTTGCGGTGTGTTGTACAACTTGACTGATGTATGATACCGTGAGAAGCCATGAAGGAGTTGTATAGTGCAGAAAAATATTCATTTGCATTGTCACTCCGCAAAATTCGTTTTTTTTCCTTCTTTCCAATTTTTGATCTTTATCTTTGAACAAAACGCCTGAAAGGCATCAAATAATTTTGAATGATCCTTCAATAAAATAATCTACGTGCATCTTGAGTAATCATCAATGAAAGTGACATAGTAATAGTATATGTATCCCAAAATAAATGGCACACGACTAGGATCCTAAATATCATAACGAACAATATCACATGAAAACATGGATCTTTTACTGGCTCTACTTGGGAAAGATACTCTAACATGTTTGTAAAGCTGGCACACCTTACAATTCAAGGACTTCAAAAGTGAAAGATGAGGAACCAACGCATTTAACTTATCCAACGACGATGAATGATATCCGAAGATGCATAAACTCCACTGACTATGGATGGATGAGGGTGAAGTTAGTAAAGACCCTGTTGGAAATTCCTTCATCATTGTGGTCCACCCTAGACGCTTTATTGTGGCATTTGGGGTTGAGAGGGAGATTGTTGTGTACCAAGTGTGAGATAGAAGTCTCACAATGGAAAAGTGAATGTCGGGAAATATATATGTGTGACTCACATTAGGGAGAGATAGTGGTGTAGAGAGTCTGAGATAAAAGTCCCACATTGGATGAAAACTTGAATGTTGAGCAATATATACGTGTGAGGAACCTATAAACCTAATGCCCGAAGGTTTTGAGTTAAGATGTGGTGTCCAACACACTTGTATTGCTGCTCTTGGCCCAATGAGGACGATCCCCTGGGCTCCCCTCATGAACCAACAAACACACCATAAACAACAAAGTTAAGGGCAGTGCTTTTATTCATCGTAAAAGCAAAATTCACATTGGCCTCCGGACACAAGAGTACCAGTTTAATAACATCAATACTACCATAAGTAACATCAACCATCAAAGAAGTTTTATGCCCACAAACAATCTGCTTAGACCCATTTTGCCGATTGTATAAAAAATCCTTGCCTCATTAATTGAAGAAGCCCCTTCATTGTCTAAAAGCAACTTAAAACCTTTAATGTCATTGTTAGAAGCAAGTTCCAGTAAACTGGAAAAAGAATCTTCATTATTAGTGTTTTCATATCCTCGTTGTTAGTTGAAAGTTGAAACTTCTACAACTGACAACACGAAATTGAAAACCGTGATTTTGATTTCTCTGGGCCACCACATGGGCTTCAACATCCACTGATGATAACCATTAACCGAAGCATGTGTGGTGGCCCAGAGAAATCAAAAACAAGGATATGAATACACTAACTGTTAATATTGAAGATTCTTTTCCCAGGTTTACTGTAACTTCCTTCTAACAATGGCATTGAAGGTTTCAAATTGCTTTTAGGCAGGGAAGGAGCACCTTCAATTAATGAGGCTGGGATTTGGTATGGTCGGCAAAATGGGTTTGGGCAAATTGGTTGAGCATAAAACTCCTCTGACGGTTGCTGCTACTTGTGATAGTATTGATGTGTTATTAAACTGATACTCTTGTATCTGGAGGCCGGTGTGAATTTTAGTTGTAGGGTGAATAACAGCTTTGCCCCCGCTGTGCTGCTTCTATTGGGTCATGAAGGGAGTTTGGGGGGGTTCATCCATATTGGGCCAGCAGCAACAACACAAGTGTGTTAGACACCACATCTTAACCCAAAACCTTAAGACATTAGGTTTATGGGTCCTTACACTTGTATATTATTACTCATTATTCACTTTTTCATCCAATGTGAGACTTCTATCTCACACTTCGTACACAACAATATCCCCCTCAAGTGTGAGTCATTCATTCATTTGGGTATATGTTCCCCTCAAATGGAAGCTTTTTTATCCATATATACTTGCAACATCGCTAATATCCACTACATCAACAGGACACGTCGCTTGACCACCATTGCCCAGAAGACTTTCGACACAGAGACTCGGTCGAACCATCATTTCTTATACCATCTTAGGTTTTTTTATTGGACTTAAATTTACCTTTCAAAGCAGGTTTTGTAAGATTGAGTTAGGCCTGACCCAAAGTTTAACATGGTATCAGAGTAGAGTAGGTTATGATCATGTGACCTGTCCTTGTGCTTCACAACCACTTTCGGCTTGCACAACCTTTCAATTTTTGGTTACATACGTCCATCGTTGTCAACTCCGGTGGCCTTTTTAATAACTAACCACACCACTACGACCGCCTCCTCAACTCCCGACAGCCTTTCTTACAGAACCATTCACATAAATCTACAATCTTTTACATCAACTATAATCACAATTTATGCTGCAAAAATTTCTAACATTTTTTTTCTCTATTTAATATTTTCTGCCAGAAACTCACATTGCAATTTAAAGATAGTTATCACCTTTTTTTTGTAAGCAAATGAATATATAGAGTAGTAAAAGCTGGTTATGTGCTTGTTGTTTGATATCCCCCTAATTTTGAGATTTTTTTCAGTGAGACCCGATGAATGAGCACGGAATTATGGAAGAAGCAACTTTTCTATGAGGGTTTAGGCCGAAGCTTTTTCCCTGATCCTGTTGTGATCACCTTTTTGACTTGCCACTTGGATGAAGGCTTTTTTTTGCTGCTCCACTGATGCTTTTCTATCTATAATCTAATTGGTTAGTGGGTTTTATTACTGTAAAACATGAAATCACTAGAAACTTAAATGGTTTAGTTTACTCTGATGGATGTTGGCTAAAACGTGGAACAAAAGATATATTGTATACATGGCGGCAGATTTGTGCAAATACAAGAAATTTTGTTCATGGTCGAATACCTATATCCTTTTCTTCAAAATGATAAAATGGAAAAACATTTTTCTTCATAAGAATAAAATGGAATAATTTACTGCAATATACAACTTTTCATTTGCTTACATGTGAAAATTTAGATTTTCTGTGGCACTTAATACTTAGTTTTCCCTCATAATATCTGTGACAAATTTTCCCTTTACTTTCATTAAACATTTTAAACAGATAAAATCTAAATATCAGAGTAATAACTTTACTGCATTAGTTCAGATTTTTTTCTCTCCATTTTTCTGAAAAATCATGTATATCACCTTATACTTCAAAGTAGCCCAGGCTCAAGTCTTTCCATATCTAGTCTAGTGATCTAGTCTATTACCACCTCTAAGCCTGTCCATGCAACATGGAGTATTTTATTAGGATTCAGATTCACCTGCGTTGACATTCACTGCAGTCAAAGAAACAGCCGGCATTGATATTTCCACGCAGTTTTATTGGGTCAACTCTAACCCCCAAAATATTTGTGATAGTATCCTGTACAGGTTGTTGGACATTACTACCATAATAAACCTTTAATTTCAGGGGACTAATGTAGTGGTTCCGTAAGTTGACAGGATATTCTTCATCCCTTGAGTTGGCCGTTCCTCTGCCCTGAAAAATAGAAAACAATCGTTGCAAATAAGAGGTGAGAGATGACAATAAATATGTGCATAACTTGTTAGCATGATCCATATATTTATTTATTTAGAAGTCAGAATCATCTCAATTTCTCAAAACAAATGTAGAGTTCCATTTATTTGGAGAAATATATATATGAGTCAGGATCCGTTGACACCAAATCCTAACCATTTATTTTTTTTAATCTGATGGTCTAAATTTATTTGCTCAAAATCTCACGTGACTGAATCCACTTGCATCTTCTCCTTGATCCTTGCATCTTCCTGAATCCAATTGTTCTTCTCGCTCTCCATTGTCACAGATTCATGGTTAATACCATTGACTATTCCAATTATAACCAATTTTGTCCCGGTCCAAATAAATTCATACGGTGCTAATTGATTAATTAAGCTTTTGATTGACCACCTCCTTTGCTCTTTAAAATACTCTTAGGGTTGTATAGTTTTATGATTTTGGGAAAATGAAAAATCCTTTAAATTGAGATGGTGTCAATTGAATGGAGAAAACCTTTAAATTGAGGTGCTGCCAATTGTATAGGGAGAAGAAAAAAAATCAAGAATTATCTTTGATGGAGACAAATAGATATGATTTTGCTATTGAGATTAGAGAGGAGAAAAAACATGGAGACTTGGATGGTTAACGGCAGAAGGAGTTTGCCCAGCAGGGAGAGAAATCAAGGAAAAAAAGGTTCAAAGATGTAAATGAAATGAATAATTATGGAACGTTGGATTAAAACAATAGACGGTTGAGATTTAATGTTAACGAACTCATTGACACCTGGTGTCAACGGATCCTAACTCAGTGTGTGTATATATATATATATATTATAGTAGATTGTACCGCTAAGTTTTTGTATCATCCCTTTTAAAAAAATGTTAATATCATTATTAATTATTTTATAAATCTTTCAAATTTTAGTCTTTCTTCAAACAGAAGAAATGAAGATGGTTTTAAATGGAGAGATCTTATCCCTATATTTTTTTTTAAAGAATCTTAACCCTATATTTAAAAGTCTAATTAAGTCATTTGCGTATTTTCCTTTAATTATTTTTTAAGAAATATTAATTTGTGTCTTAAGGACACAAGTTAAGAAATCAGAAGTAGAAAGAAAATAAATTTTTGTGTTCTTTATTTTGGAAGTTCAAACTTTTATCATTTCAATATAAAAATTATTTTTTAATTCTATTTTTAACTTATTAACTTGTGCCCTTAAGACACATGTTAGCATGACCCTTTTTTATTATCACATTTAAATCAAATGATTCGTTGAGTTTTCATCCAATTGAAAGAAATGTCAAACATTTGATAACTAACTATCTAACCCTAGTTAGGTTTTCTTCTTTCATTGGGTTAATATGTTTTTACCCCCTGTAATTTGGGTGAGTTTCGGTTTACCCCCTATAAAAAAAAAGTTTAGATTCCAACCCTGTGAAATAAGATTCTTTGATTCTAGCCCCTGACCCATGTGACTATGTAGAATTGCTGACGTGGCGAGCTGAGTGGCATGCTGACTGTATAATTAATTTTGTTTTTCATTTTTTTTAAAAGTACACATGGCATTTGTGCCTATTTTTAAAAAAAATTTAAAAAATTTGTGCCTATTACGAAAAATATATATTTCAAAATTTTTTAATTTTTCGTAAATTTTTAAAATTATTTTTGAAAATTTTGAATATATATTTCAAAAATTTTATTTCGAAAAAAAAATTCAAATTATTTTCGAAAATTTGGAGATATATATAGTTCAAAATTTAAAACGGATTTTTTTTTTCGAAAAAGAACTTTTTAAAATTTTCTCAACAAAAAAAAATCTGGAAAATATTTTTATTTTTAAAAATCTGGATACAAATTTATTTAAAAACTTAGCAAAATTCAGATTTTTTTTCGAAAATTTTATTCCAAATTTTTTTTTACGATGTGTTACAGATTTGAGAATATTTTTTAATATTTTAAAATTGAGGATAAAAAAATTTGGAAACTTTTTTAATATTTAAATTTATTCTTATCTATTTGTTACATGTGTTATTTGTATTGAAAATTGAGGGTTTTTATTGAAAAGAAACAGCCAGTCTAAAAGAGCTGAAAGGGGTTGTTTTCTTTATATATATATATATATATTTCCCAAAAATTCCTAAACTTACTGTATTTTGAAACTTTTGAAAAATTTTTTAAAAAAATCCAAATTAAATAAAAATTCTAAAAATATTTGAAAAAAATAATATAAGCTAATTTTTGAATGTTTTGGTAAAAAATATTAATTTTTTTTCTGATGTTTTTTTTTTGAAAAAAACCTAAATTTTTTCGTGTTTTTAAAAAAATTGATTTTTTTTCTTATTTTTAAATTTTTTAAAATAAATTTTCAGGTTTTAAAAAATTAAAATAATTACACAGTGGCGTGCCACGTAAGTGTCCATTACACACGTGTCAGGTTTTAAAAAAATAAAAATAATTACATAGTGACGTGCCACGTCAACGTCTAGATGGGGTCAGGGGTGTTTTGTGGAGAATCTTCATATTACATGGGTGTTTTGTGGAGAATCTTCATATTATAGGGTTGGAATCTAAACTTTTTTTTACAGGAGATAAACCAGATCTCGCCTAAATTACATGGGATAAAGACATATTAATCCTTTTGTATTTCATTTATGTGAGATCAAATTTACAACCGTTACATTGAGAAAAGACAAAGAAATCCACATGTCAGTGGCACCGCAACAATATTGAACAAACCAATCAATCTATAACAAAATAAGAAGAAAACAGAAATTAGAATCTTCTTTAAAAAAAAAAAAAAATTAGGATCTATACTATACACAAAAAGAAAACATGGTTTTGGGGTGATTTTTTTTATTTTCAATATACCCTTAAACATACTTGCATTTAAAAATGTTATATTGTTGGTGTCATTTAAAAATATAAGAATTTATAAGTTTGTTACAATATAAAAGTGCAAAATATCTGTAAATATAATTTTAATCAAAATTTTATAAAAACTATTGTTCGTAGTCTACATGCATTGATATAATTAAAAAAGTGGAGAGACGAAGATGTTAGTCAACATAAAGAGATATAGCTCCTATTCCCCTTTAAAAAAAAAATTTAGCCCCCCTCCCCCCAAAAAAATAAAAATAAATAAATAAATAAAGAGATATAGCTCCTAAGTGAATTTAGATTCCAATTCAAAACAGGAAAACATATATAATCAATTCATTAAAAAATCCACCATCATATTTGTTTATTCTATAAAATATTATTGTAAATTTGATTCACATTCTTAGTTTGATTCTGTTGTCCTATCCTATGTGGTGTTCCTAATTCGTTACCTTGTTGGAAACGTATTTGTTATATTTTGTTATTGAGTTAACTAAAGTTATATTAGTAATTGTTGGCAAAAAATGTGAAAGGAATTTTTAAACTAAATTTACAAAGTTGCAATATTAAATGAGGACCTTGTAATGAAAAGGTGTAATGCTTTGATCATCGAAGCAATGTAACAATCGTGTACATTCATGAACAAACTTTTTCAAAAAGTTGTTTAGTGTTACCAAAAGACATAGTGCCCCGTTTGTTTCACGATAATATTGCCTTGGCACATGAGAAAAGAGAGAGAAACGTGTATTCAAACATACTATTAGGTTTTTCATTTTTTCATAAGCATTGTCAAAATTCTATCAAAAATAATACTAAATAATTCTATCGTAAATGAGAGATTTTTATTTTTTTGTAAAATATCAATAATCGATACGTTTGATGTAAATTTGCAAGTTATGTAAGATTCAAAATTATCTTAAATAGGATTCGCATGTATACTCATTGCATCCGGTTGACATAAACTGATGGAGGAAAATCGAAACTAAAACTTACTTAGTATGTACTCATGTTTTAAAATTTATGTCCATTCTTTATCATGTTCATCATTTTCATCTTGTTAAAATTTTGTAGCAGTCCTACAACAGGGGCTCTAACAATTTCAATAAAATAAAATATATTTTTTTATAAAAAATAAAATATTTTTTATACACTTATCAAACAAATAGGCGAATAAAAAATGTAACTCAAAAGCACAATAACATTAACAATAACAGAAAGATAGATATCAGACACCAGAATTTTTAATATGTAAAAATTCCTTTAAAGCAAGAAAGTTAAATTCATGGGATTTGATCCATAAAAACATTTTACTGTTTTGTAAACATAGAGTACACCTTCATGCATTAAAACATTTCAGTTTTTTTGTAAATAGAATAGTACACCAAAGTCTTGAACGAATAACCATCTCACCCAAAGGCCAAAGGTATTACGTGTAAACCAAACAAGAGAACCTCCACAATAAAAGAGAATGTAAAATCAATATTCAAAGAAATTAACCATATGAGTAAAGATACTCTTTGCATTTATGAACTCACCCTTAAGCTTAAGAGAAGAAAATTATGTTGTAATTTAAGAGTGGATGACTAATATGATATTGAGTTATAATAACGGATTAAATGAAAAAAGGAGTCTTACACTCAGTATCTTGATTTTGGTAAATTAGCTTGATCTCATGTAATTCCCAGGTTACATGCAGTTCATATTTTGGTGGACAATATATACATTATACACTGAACGCGGAATAGTAATTTCAGTGGTAGCTAGTGAAGAGAGTACGTAGCATTTGTTAACTACAAAAGATAGATATGTGCATCTAACAATATTAACATACATGACTATACTACTCGAAAGCTATATTTATATTGATTTGATTTCAGGTCCAAATTCCCTTGAGAAGGGGAATGGTAGAGGGAGTTGCAGTGTCTTCAAATTTAAAAGTGTCGAGGAGATCAGAGCAGGATGCATCGTGCTCCACTTCTTCAGTCAGAAGCTCAAGACCCAACTCATCTTCAATATGGTCAGAAGCAGATATGAGCAAAAACTCACATCCTTCATAGTTTAGAAAGTCTGGCGGGTCAGCTGGGGCGAATCTGACATGACCTAATTGTCCTTGCAGGTGAGCCGGGAACACCGCCTTGCGTTTCTTTTGCAAACCACCTCCACCTGCACCAGCACCAACTTTTTCTTCAGGGTTCTTTATTTGAATTATGAACGATCCCTCACGTTCAATGTTGAGTGCTTCCTGGGGTTCATTCTTCTCATCTTCACCTGGAAATTCTAACTTGTAAATTAAATGGGTGTGGCTTCTTTTCCCACTCTCTGCTTTGTGCCTTAAAATGCGGTATATGCCTTCTCCCAATGCTCTGGCATCACTAGTACGTCTCTTTCCTCTGCTTTTAGTTTCATACTCTCCTGCCAATCCATTCATACAAAGATGAAACGAAAAATAGATAAATTGTAATAATTAAAAGGAAAAGTAAAAATAAGCAATTTTCACCTCCTTTAAGAGCATTTTTCACATGATCTGCATTTGTGGTAACCATTTCTACAAAACCCCAATATGGCCTGCTTTTCTCGTTCGGATCAGGGAGGCTTTTTCGTCCCATTACAGTAAAACGAAACAATGGTTGCTCTTCAATGTTTACTTCCTACACAAGTACCGTGGAATTAAAAGCAAAAACCAAGAAAGATACATTAATTTTGCATGTTAGGGAATAATTAATATGGAGTCTACAAATTTATATTGATTGATAATATACCTAATACAAGTACATCACTAAGTTTTTTAATTTACAAGTATTTGGGTGTACAACTATAGACTAATTTCTCGACTTTTGGACGTTCAGAGAAGAAGTGGGGCTTTTGAAGGGCGAGAAAGAGATAAAAACCTATATGAACATTGAAAAAGCTAGTCCAAAATCCTCTATTTCCTTTTTCTTTTCAATAATTTTTTTTTAAGGTGAATGGATGACACCCTAGTCCAAGGGTGGATAGACCTTAAACTCAAATAACACTTAAAGGCAATTGTGAAGCTCGAACCCAAGAGCTCTCATATTCAAAACATATTTTTAAACGGAAAAATAAAGAAAAAGAAAAAAATGAAATATTATTTTAAAGCCGTCAAATTACACCTCCTAATGCAATCCAACGACCTTACTTCCACCTAGGATAGGGATTAATTAATTGGGTGATGCTTACATCATTGAACCTAAAAAAAAAATAGATTTTTCCTTATAAAGTGACTGGAGTGCGTAGTATGTGCTGTAGTAAAAAAAGAGCACCGATAGGTATACCACCTTATGTGGCAATACTTTGTTGTACACCCCTTAGTTTAATTTAAAATAATACAAACTCAATTCTCTCTCTCCCATCTGTTGTCACTCCCAACTCACTTGTCCCTCTCGTCCACACCTTTTCCATCACTCACCACCATATATCTTCACTGTATTTTCATAATTTCTGTTCCTTTTTCTTTTAATTTCTCTCATCTCTCTGTGTGTGATCCTCTCATCTCCCTCCTCCACCTCCGACCACCACCGTCATCAACAACAGCGTCAGTTTTGTAATAACTAGAAAAATGAGTGATACTTTGGTAAGTTGGACAGAGTTGTGTGTATAAGACAAAAATTAACCTCAACGGAGAAAAAAAAAAGGAAAGAAAAAGGGGAAAAATTATCTCTTCTTCTCTGTCGAGAGAAGTTTTCTTCTCCTCCCCAACCATTACTAGTTCTCAAATTTAATCATGATTGAAGCTTTGCACGTGTTACTTTCTTCTTAAATTCATTCTTAAATTCATCAATAGAAACTAAATGTAACCATGGTGGATTGAAAACCAAAACCAGCAACAGGTAGAGAACCGAGGGAGAAGAGAGAAAGAGAGATCAGGCCATAGGGACAGAAAGGAGAAGTGAAGGGTTTTGAGGGTGGTGGTGGCTGGACGGCATGGTGGTGGTGAGGTGATTGTGAAGGGCAGGTGTTCTCCGAGAGAGAAGAGAGTTGGTTGATGAGGTGAAATGACCAAAATAGCCCTAGTGAGTAGTGCCCACATGGGGGGTGTATATTGGAGGTGTACCAAAAAGTGTATGAATAATTTCCCCTAAAAAAAAATATTGACAAAGTTAATATACAAAGCTAATTAATTATTATTTTACTACCAACATGAAAGAACAATTATGACCTGGCTGCCACCGTCCTTGCGTTGCTTCACTTCGACGGCCCTTTCACCAGACTCTGGTCGCATGATGATGTAGAGACGCTGTACGTCATCAGCACCATGAGCTTCTTCCTTGTTAACTTTGGGCCGATAGAAGAAAAATATCTCACCCCTTTCCTGCATGCATGAAATGAATTGATGGATACTTCAAATTTCCTCTAATGATATGATATATATGAAAAGAAGAACGTACGTACCTGAATTTCAATTTGCGGTTCTGGTCGGATCTTCTGCTCTTGGCCTTGTCCCATTACTTACTTTAGTTCTTCTACAAAATGAATGGACGAGAAGTTGATGAAACAATCTAAGTTCCACAATTTATTTATTTACTGCACTTTAAAAAACAAACACGTAGGTGAAATGAAAAACTTACCGTGGCGTTTAGCTGGGGAGACACGTTCCAGACCAGAGCCATTTGTGTTTTGGTGTAGCACATGCACATGTATGTATGTATGCCACGTTCTTTAATTCATGGGGTACTGCCCCAAGGCAACATCTAGAATGGGAAAGCTGATCAAGTGCAGTTAATTAATGTCATAGTCATTGATATATTGTTAAATTTATTCAATGGTTCAAATTGGCAACTTTTGACACACAAAACAAAACAAAAAACTCCATCTACAAATTATCCTCCTTGTGAGCACCACCACCGCGACACCACATTCCCGGGTAGCATTTAGGTGTTTTTGACTTCGGTGTTTTTCGGTGCCTTTGTCTTTATCTCTCTCCTAACCAATAATTCTCTCTCATCAAAATAATTTATTTTAATCATTCCATCATCATTCTCTTTCCTCTAAAATACACTAAAGTCACCAAAATCACCCAACACAAAGTCACTCAAGTGTTTTTCTATTATTTGATTTTGACAAAGTAATGACACAATAAAAATAGTAGTTTTGTTAATCCTCTTCAGATATTCAGCTCATTTTATAGGCAGAGATTTGAGAGACATTGAAGAAGAGTGTCGGTATATTAATAGTCTTTGAAAAGTTTCAAATCAAGGGTGTTGGGACATTGTCTGATATGGATAATTGATGGTCGGATTAAGAAAGTGTACCAAATCATTTACCAAATAATAAAGTGATAAGTAAAGTATTGTATCCACAAGGATTGTCGTTTCGTCTAAACAATTCGTGTTACTTATTTTTTGAAAATAAAATAAAAGATGATAAGGGTTTAAAATTTACAATTTTTATCTGTTTGCAACATAGCAAGTTTACTTGTTTTGATTGCAGAATGTTAGCGATGGTTAAGATTCTTTGAATCCCCTCTATTCATTTGTTGGAATTAATTAACAGCCAAGTCACATTCAATTATTCCAAGTAGATTATCTAAGTGATGAGTTCTTCAAGACGTGATAACTTAATCGGTTTGTCAAGTTGGAACTGCTAGTTGCACGGTGATCCTTACGTGCGGGGTCGTACTCTCTCGGTTGATTTTGGTCTATCCCTCTGCCTGTTGAGTCCTGGTGGTCACACGGTGATCCTTATGTGTGGGGTCTTACTCCCTCAGGGGTAATTGAAACATAGACTTAAATTGGCGTTCCTAAATTTCTCATCTATGAATCTTAGAAGTACATAAGACAATCTTCCTCTCGGTAGTTATACAAACGGACAACCCTATCAGTGCCTACCTTACCAAGGTGCGAGGAGAATGAAGTTACTAGGCTGATTTAAGTCGTGAAGTCACTTGTTTCCTTAATTACTAGCTAGTTACTTACTACATGATTTCAGCAGATTTGCATCAATATTAGTTATGTCACCTCCTAAGTACTTACTATTAGGGTACACTCGCTTTCAGTTTGTATTGCTAGTTACTAACTAATTACTTCTTGGTTAGACAAATATCAATATTAGGCCATGTCACTACCTAAGTGTCTAAATCAAGGTTGTGATTCATAGGAGACAAATCTTACGCACTACAATAAAACTAAATAGCGAACTAAAAATAACTAAATAAACGACTTTAAATTAAATAATTATCCAACAAATAAATTAGAGGTTCATCTTAGAACCCTAGCCTAAATTTTTTTAGTTACCCATGCTAACTAAAAACAAATTACAAAAGAAATTAAACATACCCTAGAAAAACATAGAGTGAGAAGAGAGATACTCCTCCCTGAAAACTCCAATTGCTTGCCTTCCTCTTGAACCACTTCGTTCTGAATGAGAAATTGTGAATGAGCAAGATGGTTTTTATAGGGAAAGTTTCCACTGATTTTGGGCTAAAAACGCGGGCTTTCTTTACTAAAAAGTTACAAAACAATGCCTTGGGCCACAAGGCACAGGCACTAGGTGCCTAATACCATGTGCTAGGTGCATGTGAGAGGCATGTCAGGCGCCAGGCGCCCCAATCCATGCGTTAGGTGCCCCAGTTGTAAGTTTTTGGGCGCCTGGCGCCTCCTTCTGTGCGTTGGGAGCATGTGTGTGTCGTCCGGTGTTGAAAACGCCTATTTCTTTGCCTTTTTAGGTATTTGCTTCTATGTAAGATGTCTTGGAACTTGGGAACAAGATTCCCCCCTTTGTGAAGTCTTCTAAGGCTTTCTTGAATCTTCATTCTTCATCTTCCCAAGGTCTTCACAAATCTTCAGATATCTTGTTTTGCCGATATGCATGATTTCTTCGTGAATTTACAACAAAACATCCTAAAATTGCTATGTTTAGGAAATAATAGAACTACAGACTCAAATCTAGAAAAAATTATAAATGTCCCGAAATCATAGACAATTGTTCTAATACTCCTATGTTATGCTGGTAAAACCTACCGAAATTGACTAAAAAACATGTTAAGATTAATGTAAGATAACATGTCATCAATAATTCTGTTGAATAGTCATTTGAAATTTCTTTGCTGAAACTGGAATTGTCCGTTCATTCTCTTTGTCATTGAACGTCTTTATCCGTTTCTACATGGTTTCAGAAGAAGGCAAAACTGTACTATCAGATCCTGGATATAGACAGCTACATAAGTGTTTTAAGCTTCTCTTGTGAGTAGCATCCTTTCTTCTGATCCAATACGTTGACTCCTTATTGACCTTTCTTCAGATCTTCTACCAAAGTGTTTTAAGCTTCTCTTGTGATTCTGATGTTCTAATACATGTTCAATTCATCAATAGATTAAATTCTATGGTCTCGCATACTTGAACAAATATTAGCATATCCAAGTTTTCTTCAATATTTTGTTATCATCAAAGATAATTTTTCATTCTTTTAAGGGTTGGTGCTTCTCTTTGCATGTGCTCTCATCTCTAATTGTTGTCGTTGGGACTTCATATTTAAGGATGAAAAAGATTTCAACCATGGAGGAGGAGACATGCCTTTGAGGTTCTGACACAAGCCTAAGAGGATGAGGAAAGAGGTGCACTGGTGTGAAGGAGTAAGGACGTCGTGAGATAATGAATTTGGGTTGGAGCAAGGAGAGAGAAATGATTTATTTATTTATTTTTGAAAGGAGAAAGAAGTGGTTTCACAACCAAGAAAATTGGCATATGTATTTAAAAAGCGAATTTTCCCATCATGGGAAATTCTTTAGTTTTCTCAGGCTAAACGCTACCATGCCCTTTATGTCAATTCATAAATAATAACACTCCCCTAAAAAGAGCTCTTAAATAACACCCTCTTTTTTTTTGAAAAATTGCATTTTTTTCCCTTAACTTAATTTCAGATAACAATTTAATCTTTTATTTTTTATTTTATTTCAGTTTTTCCCTTTTAGGTTACTTGCATATAGATTTTCAAGCTTAAAATTCATGTTTTTATTTTTTTATGGCCTCTTAATCTTTAAATATACGGTCTTTTATCTATGTTTGTGTATGAATATTAAATTTGAAGTTATAAAATCAAAATGCAAATGGAACAAAAGGACAAAATTGAAATGAAAAAAAGAGTAAAGGTTTCAACTGTTAGATAGGGGTGAGAACATATCAGATAGAGTCGGACTTTGCTTAAATAGATCGGACTTAATTTAAAATACTAGAGCTTAAGTCTGGCCTATTAGTTTGTCAAAGACTTTATTTTAAGTTTGGCCTGACCTTTTAAAAAGTTTGACATGACCTATTAGCATGTTGATAGACTTTTAGCAAGTGTACTAAAAACAATCGAAGTAATAAAATAAATTTGTTCCCACAATGACTGTTTTAATCTCAATTTAGCAATAAGTTTAATATCTAGGATGTGTAAATTATTTTAGTTGCCGAGACAGTAGTTTTGATTGCATAAAATTAAATAATGGACAATAAAGATTTGTTTGGAAAATATGTGGTGAGATGAGACTAGGTCATTCAAATCCTCTTATTTTCCCTATTTGGTACACTGCATCTATTTCCTATTGATACTCCTCTAGTTTTACGATGGTTAACTTCTCAGATTACAGTCCCTAATTCCTTAGGTGATCTAATATTCTTTGAAGGTTTTAAGAACGCTAACCTAATATCACAAATAAACAATTATCCATTCCTAAACTAATCCTGTTTATTTGAACAATTCAATTAAGTCTAAGTTGAAAGAATGATCAGTAGTCATTCATTCTCACGAATTCATACTATATGTGATCAGTATATAAAAAGAATTAAGAACAATTAAATTGAATAAAACTAGATTGATATCATGAGAAATAGAGTTTCACAACAACATAGTTCAAATAGAGTACATCAGTTTCATCTCAGATCTAATCAAAAAAATTAGCTAGATATGAGTAAAGGAATAAACAACGTGAAACAAAGAAACTAAACCCGAAAGAATTCGTCCTTCCAACGTTTGGCCTCCTCGTGTTGTACCGTTTCCAAAACGTTCTTCTTGCTTAATCTCCCATCTCTAAACCGTGATTTTCCCTGGCCTCCAAAAAACGTTTTTTTTTCCGTGCCAAAGTGTCATTCTCTCAAAACGTGAATTGGCCTTTTATAACAAAGCTGAAGTTCCAACCCTCGGGTCAACCAACAACATGGGTCAAAGCCCACTTTATAATTCCACGTTTCCTTCAATGTATTATGTGTGGCTTGTTTTAATCTTTTGATGCCAATGTATATAACTCAAAAATATATATCAGCATGATGTATGCTTCCTTGGTCCACTTTTTCATCCAATACCACCATCAATACTAATGCATAATACATGTTCTTGTTATTTCCAATCCAGCCCTCCTTTGTATGTCACGCTATCTTTCTCTCTTGTTTGATCATGTAGCTACTTAATAATAATAGATAAAAATATACTACTTGCCTCAATAAATAAAAAAACTTCAATATATTCAAAATGACTCTATATTAAATAGTAAACTAATAAAAATAGACTAAACACTTATTAAAAATGACTCTAAAAATAGTGTATGAGTGACTGTCATCACAACCCCAAACTTGAACTGTTACTTGTCCTCAAGGAACAAACTTGTTAAATGAAAAATGACAGTAAAATAACAGCTTACCAACCAATGATAACCTCAAAGTTCATCTCCCTACTAGCCATATGATGAGGCAGTTTGACTTGCTTGAATCCACCATTCACAACTCCACGCAACAAATTGATAAGGGTTCACACACAGTCGACGTGCAGGTCTACATATTACCATACACTTGAAAAGTTTCTAAACGTCAATCAAAGTCCATGTCATTACACACTTTAAGGTCTCTAAGGGTTATAACGAGACTTAGGTAAAGGTGGGATAATATTTGGATAAGTAGGCTATACAAAATTTGAGTTTGACACTCCTACGAAAATTAAAACATGGATTCAATCCCTCAATCACCCCTTGAAACAACAATTTGTAAAGGTACTAGAGAATATTTATAACTTGTTGGGACAATCAAGTTTAAAGTTACTCAGATTTTTCATTGTTTGTCCCCTTTTCATTCTATTTTTCTCTCTGTTTTTTTTAATGCACCATTTTTTTTAAGTGTATTTTTCATGATAATGTTCTTTGTTCTCTAGCATCCCCACCCCAAACTTAATTGGTTGCAAATTCCAATAGCAACCCCAAACTTATTTTTTAGCAACACCCTACTTAGCCTAATTCAAAAATTTAATCTTTGGGTCAATTCCTAAAAGTCTCCAGGCTTAATATGTAGTTTGTCACCGAACAAAAATGATCTAAACCTACCAGCTCAAATTGGTTTTCAAAAAGGATATTTTTCAATTAAAATCAGGGTAGGCTTCAAAAGGAGCACAGGGCCAAGCACATTTGCCTCAGTGTGTATATGACAGAGATCAATCAACAATAAATAAACAATGCAAGTTCTAGAAAAGTAGATGCATGAAACACTCTGTATAAGTAAATTGAAAAATCAAATTTGGCTATGAACCTTACAGTGTTAGATTTCTGGGAGTTGTGACTACCTATCACATATGTCGTACACTTCGCCTTTGAATTTCAAGTCACTACCTCCTTATGAACTTTAATGTTAGCATCGGTGAAACAAACTGTTATCGAACTGGAAAATTTCAAGAAACAAGAAAATTCATTAATAATAAACAAGCAAACAATTAAAGTTACAATAAAACCGAATCAAACTGAGAATTGACATCTGACAAAGACAAGTTATTGAAAAATAAGAACCGGTGTGGACTCTGATTTTTTTTCTCTTTTTTTAGGTCCATCTTTTCACTCTTTTTTTTTTCTTCATTTTTTTTTGCTTTTTTTTTACTAAATAAAAATACCTGCAAAATAAATAAAGTTAGAAAAAAGATGGGTTGCCTCCCACCAAGCGCTTTCTTTTACGTCATTGAGCTTGACGCTTCAACACTGTTAGGGTGGCAAAAATGATAGAAAGAATATATCACCCTTCTTCTTCCTCTTGTTTGGCAGGAAGTCCATGAACTTGACATAAAGAATCAGATACTCCCATGCAATCACTGTTAATCCTTTGGAGTTTAAGCTCTCCCACCTAAGAGAAAAACATGCATTGGTTTGCTCACGAGTGATTTCTTTAACCCCCGCTGGTTCAGACTTCAGGAAAATATCAACACTCCTCACTTTTGGATTTTCTTCCAACACAACCTCGTGACACTCAGTCTCCATCTGAACCAACTTCCTCTGAGACACATGTGCTTTCTCAACAAGATCACCACATTGAACATCAAACTTCTCAAATGAAACTTGATTTGACATCAAGAAATCATCTAAAATATCTTGAAGTTGAGTATTGTAATCGATGTTGGTCACCTCTTTCTTTCCTTCACAATTACTACTTGGTTGATTCGCCTCATAAAGATCACATCTCGCATTTAATCTTGAGATTTTATTGTCCCACTGTTTTATCTTCCATGATAGAAGATATTTTTCATACTCCAACGCAACAATCTCTTTTGTGTCATAAAGGCGTAACCAGTCTATTGTAGCTGCAAAACTTGGATAAACATTTTACTAGCAAAGTACAATGAGATAAACATAAAGGGATCATATCAATTTTTTTTTCTTCAATATATAAACAAAAATATAAATGACACAAATCCTAAATAATAACGAAATTACCAAGTTGAAATGATTCAACAGTCCCCGGCAACGGCGCCAAAAACTTGATAGACTTTTAGAAAGTGTGCTAAAAACTATCGAAGTAATAAAATAAATTTGTTCCCACAAGGATTGTTTTAATCTCAATTTAGCAATAAGTTTAATATCTAGGATGTGTAAATTATTTTAGTTGCTGAGACAGTAGTTTTGATTGCATAAAATTAAATAATAGACAATAAAGATTTGTTTGGAAAATATGTGGTGAGATGAGACTAGGTCATTCAAATCCTCTGATTCCCCCTATTTGGTACACTGCATCTATTTCCTATTGATACTCCTCTAGTTTTACGATGGTTAACTAAAATAGCCCTAATCAATCCCTTGACTTAGGACCCTCAAGAACGCTAACCTAATATCACAAATAAACGATTATCCATTCCTAGACTAACCCTATTTATTTGAACAATTCAATTAAGTCTAAGTTGAAATATATGGTCAGTAGTCATTCATTCTCACGAATTCATGCTATATGTGATCAATCTATAAAAAGCATTAAGAACAATTGAATTGAATAAAACTAGTTTGATATCATGACAAATAGAGTTTCACAACAACATGGTTCAAATAGAGTATATCAGTTTCATCTCAGACCTAATCAAAGAAATTATCTAGACATGAGTAAAGGAATAACCAACATGAAACAAAGAAACTAAACCCGAAAAAATTCGTCCTTCCAACGTTTGGCCTCCTCGTGTTGTACCGTTTCCAAAACGTTCTTCTTGCTTAATCTCCCATCTCAAAAACGTGATTTTCCCTAGCCTCCGAAAAACGTTTTTCTTCTGTGCCAAAGTGACATTCTCTCAAAACGTGAATTGGCCTTTTATAACAAAGTTGAATTTCCAACCCTTGGGTCAACCAACAACATGGGTCAAAGCCCACTTTATAATTCCACGTTTCCTTCAATGTATTATGTGTGGCTTGTTTTAATCTTTTGACGCCAATGTATATAACTCAAAAATATATGTCAGCATGATGTATGCTTCCTTGGTCCACTTTTTCATCCAATACCACCATCAATACTAATGCATAATACATGTTCTTATTATTTCCAATCCAGCCCTCCTTTGTATGTCACGCCATCTTTCTCTCTTGTTTGATCATGTAGCTACTTAGCAATAATAATAGATAAAAATATACTACTTGATTCAATAAATAAAAAAACTATAATATATTTAAAATGACTCTAAATTAAATAGTAAACTAATATAAATAGACTAAAAACTTATTAAAAATGATTCTAAAAATAGTGTATGACTTACTGTCATCACATGTCTAAAATCTTAGTTTGTGCTAGAATTTTAAATATAATATTTGACATATTTATCAAAATACTAATAAGCATATAGTTCTCCCTTCAAAAAAAAAAAAAGCATATAGTTCTTGAAAGGCTAATAGGTCAATAAAGTTTGGTAGACCATGTGCATTATATTTTTTCTTCTTCACTTTATAAGGATATATTTTCTATTTAAACAAATATTGATATTGAAAATTTGAAGGAACCAGAAATTTATTAAAATAATGGAGAATTTCTAATTGCACATATATGGATCAACTTGATAAGTATAATAAGCTTTTCTACGCGCCTTAGTTTGGATATTTAAGTATATGATTAAGATTAAAACAAATGTTAGGTGAGTCATGTGCATACCAATTCCACTCCAACCTATTCCACCCCGAGTAATGTTTAATAGACACCCTTTATTATCATATCTCAAATACACACCCATATGTGGTAAGGATATTTAAGTAATTTAATCTCATCACCACTCTCTCTTTCATTTTCTATCTTCTCTCTTTACACACAAAGTCACTAACCACACCTCCACCTTTCACCACCAGCACCATTGTCGTGCCTCTACTCCACCATATGTCATCTTCTTTCCAATCTCCGACACAACTTTTTTTTCTCTGCAATACAGCCATAACAGTTCAAATTTGCAACACAACCTCCTCTTCTTCTTTTCTTATTCGCCACCACCGTCCAGATTTGGTACTCACGGCGAATATGTCATGATTCACGAAGGTAACGACGACGCCTGGATGACGATCTCGTCTCCGTCGCTCCTTCGTCGACCTGGATAACCTCGCCACCTATTTTGTCCAACATCTCCCTCTGTGATGGAGATGGTGATGACGGCAGCAAGATCCAATCTCTCGAGTTTGACGCTTCCTCTTTCAACGACCTTGAGGCTAGATCCTCCCTGACGTTGGTTTGATGACAACGAGTGAGTGGCAGGGTGGGGCTGCCACAACGGTGAAAGAGAGACTGTGAAATATGGAGGCGAAAGATGCGACGAGGAATAGCTAGACAATAGAGAGGGGAAGAGAGACGACATGTGAGAGGCCAGAGAGAAGTATTTTTTGAGCTTGCAGTCTTTTTAAATATTTTATATTTTTTTTTGACATGTGGAGGGGTGTATAAAAGAGGTATCCCACATAAGGTGGTACACGCATCACCATTCAAAGAAAAACACTAGGGGAAACTTTTCCAATTGTTGCATCATGGAGCTGTATTCCGGTGACAGATAGCTTGGTCACATACAAAGATTTGACCATCATGGTCCCATGAATAAAAACCGTTGGATAAGACTAATTGTACACGTCTTAATAGTAGAGCTTGTGGCATGTCCTCTTTCTAAAATAGAATCAATTTAAAAATAAAAAAATCCTAATTATCCTTCATCCATTTCAATTTCATCTCTCCCTCGAACATACCCTATTACGAATTAGCTCCACCATCGTCCTATTCCTCCATTAATATTGAAACCTCTTGCATACATAACCAATAATAACATTGAATGAGATAACTAAGATGCCACTCTTCATACCTTTACTATTTCATTTAATTTGTCTCGTTTAGAAAACACTAACAAATGAACACTTATTATTCATCATCATCTTCAATTCTCCACGATCCTCCTATTATTTAGTTTCAAAGTGTTCATGAAAGCGAACCCTCCACTAACACTGTTCTATTCTACCCCGGACCAGTCTCGGTTTCAAAACAATGCTGCTTTGATAATAGTTTTATTTTAATTAAATAACTAAAGTTTGTTTATTAATATGTAAATAAAAGTTCGATGTTTTTAATCATTAGAAAACTATGTGTTATTAAGTTTAGTCAGGAAAAGAAAGTTATTTCCTTTTAGTCTTTATTTATATTTTATAGAAACTATTTTGAAATCTAAATTTATCCATTTTTATACAAAAAAAAATTAAAATAGAAATTATTCTTACCAACTGCAATATTATGGATGACTAAAATTTATAGAAATTAAACTTTAAAACTCATAATGTTGTGGCGTAAAAATTATATTTAACACCAAAAAATACAGTATTTAAGGTATTAATTCGGTGGTAAGAGTTTAGTATTCTAACCTTAAAATACTCTTTGAAGCATAAAATGATCATTAGAATCAATAAAAAAATTAACAACTAAACTTGGCACATCTTTACTTTATATTGTATAAAAAAAATTATAGTATACTTGCAAAAAGATCGGCCCTCATGTCTCTGTCTTTCCATTCTTTTTTCTTGCAATAACGCATGTACGGTATTTTATATGAAATTTTGATTTTGATTAAAATCATAAGTACGAAAATTTGTGACTTTCAAATTGTAACAAACCCAAACAATCATGTTTATCTTTTTCAATAACAAGAGTAATTTAATAAATATAATAATATTCTTCAAAAAAATAAATATAATATAAATCTTTATCTTTTTTAATACCACCAACAATATAACATTAATATATGAAAATTTGTTTATGGTATAATTGGAATTATAACAAATTCAACCCAAAATCTCAATCCCCTCATATATAATATTAATAATATTGTTCTTATTGTAGTGAGATATTTATTATTTTAAAGGGATTTATATTTAATTAAAATTTAAAAATAATATAATTAAAGGATAAAATAGTTTAAATAAAAGGTAAAATATGCTATGAAAAAGTAATCTTAAAATCTTGTATTTTAAGCCCATTTTCTTTATATATAGGTTGCGTTTGGCCTATTTTTTTTAGGTCTATAAGTTACTTTAAAAATAAATCTTAAGTTGTTTGGTATATATATTTTTTTAACTGAACTATTTTGAAGTTAATATTTATTTGATTGAATACTTTTACCAAAAAAAAAAAAACTTTTACAAAACTTTTTTTATTTTAGAGCTAAATTTAACTGTAATTTTTTTTAATGCGTAACCAAAATCAAAATATATTTTAATGGTTTTTTTTATTGATTTTTTAAGGGAGGATGAAAAAAATATATTTTTATGATAGTGAAAATGTTTTTAAAATAAAAAATTAAACAAATTACGTTAAATCTATAAAGCAAAAATTATGTCTAAATTAAAGAATATATATTGATCACACTCTTTCTTTCTTTTCTATATCTTTTTTTACTTTTTCTTTCTTTTCTATATTTTTTTTAGACCAAATGACTATAGTCATTGAAAACTCACACATACATAAATAGAAGAGTCGAATTCAAACTTCAGACAAGACATCCGACATGTTAATTTTGGTATTTTATTAGTTGAGCTAAGACCAAAAGAATTGATTATTTTTTTGGGACCAAGACTAGAAAACTCGATAAAACTTATTTTATTGGACATTCTAACGAGGTACGATGTAATGATATTGTAATATCCTGCTTATTATTTATATCAGACTGCAATAGTATTTGTTCAATGCTAACATAATAATTATGTATATGAAAATATGATATGAATATGACAGTACAACAAAAATTATGATAGTATATAGTCAACGATCCTAGTTTTCCCCAAATCGCTACGACATGCAAAGCAGAACAGTAAACCCTAGACGACAACAGTAGAGTAAGAGTAAATAGGCAACTACCCCCCCCGAAATTGTAAGTTTCGTCAATTACCCCCTGAAATTGCACAACGTTAATCAATTTACCTCCTCTGTCAAATTCTTCTGTTAGTTAACATGACGCTTTGCAAATTAC
>Ga0228711_1000842_pt1 | contig 41622 bp, 24 predicted proteins | sample MedpolnodulmetaG_2_FD_177996 | JGI IMG/M metagenome (GOLD analysis project Ga0228711, IMG submission 177996) | Root nodule microbial communities from Medicago polymorpha collected in Santa Monica, California, United States - brown nodules | ecosystem: Host-associated > Plants > Roots > Nodule...
GAAAGGAAAGAATGTGTGTGTGTGTGTGTGAGAGAGAGAGAGAGAGAGAGAGAGAGAGAGAGAGAGTGTTGTGTTGTGAAAGTGTGTGAAAGCTAACTATGTCGGAATGATGAAGAGGGTATTGTTGGGACGAAAATAACCCAAATGCTGCCAATATTTACGAGGTTGTTTCCTGCTTTTTGATCTTGTGATGAGACGAAAAATACGATGCAAGAGGTTCGAACAAAACAGATGAAACTGACAATCAAACCAACCTAAACTGAACTAGTTTTTTTTAAGTTTGGTTCAAAAACCGAATTGAAATAAAGAACCTCAAACTTGATTGGTTCAGTTCACGATTTTCAATTATGAAATCTAATAAACATAGATGTTATCGACTTGATTTAGGATTTGAGACCATGGAGCAGGTCTCGTGTCAAATTAAGCAGAAATGAAAGAATAACGATCTTTCCAAATAAGACCAATAGGAACATTGGATAATAATTTCCAAGGCCAACTTTTCAACCCAAAATATTGGATGAGAGGTTCCATTCAAGACATGATGGCGTGCTTAGACCAAAGAATTTGCTCCAATAATCAGGGTTGATGATTTGATCGCAATTGTTCGACTACATCGCTGACTCTAAAGGTTGCACTGCATACATACGTTGTTTGTTAACGCAAACATTTTAAGAGCAAGGTTGCACTGCGAACATACATTGTATGTTGACATATGTTATCATGTTAGTTCCTAAAACATTTATAAAAATATCTACATATATAAATTGTGATTGGATGTGTGTATGAATTAATTTTAAGTTACACTGCATACACAAATAACTTGTACAAACATAGTAGTTTTATTATATTAGTAAATAGTAAAATAAGTTAGCATATTAAAATAAAATGGTGAAGATACAAAATGTTGTTAGATCTTATACATAACATTGAGGAAGTGTGTCATATTCGATAGGTGAGGATACAGGACTTTTCAATGAGTTTATTGAAGAATTTGAGTTAGAATATATACATGGCTAAGAATGGATGATCGAGCTATGAGTAAACTTGTTAGATTCTTATTACCATGTCGAGCTACAGATAGTTGTTTGGTGAACACACAAAATGCGGTTAGATCTGAGACATAGCACCGAGGAAGTGTTTCATATTCGAGAGATGAGGATACAAGACTTGTCTATGAGTTTATTGAAGAATCTGAGCCAGAGGGTTTACTCCTAAATGGGAGAAGATATACATGGACTATGGTCAAGAATGGATGGTCAAGTTATGAGTAAACTTAATAGAATCTTATTAACACCGGTTTTTTCCAATGTGTAGGACAGTTGTTCTCAATGGACGCTAAATCGTGGGCTTTCAAATCCTAAAGAAGTGAGATTATTGGTCTTTGTGGGTTTGTGAAGGAGTGAGATTATTGGTCTTTAATGGACGCTAAATCGCTGCCCTTGGTCTTTCGATAGGTTGAAATGTGTGGGTTTGTGAAGGAAATCTTGCAATATTGTGCAAGTAAATGGTTGGGTTGGTCCGTATTGAAGAATATCAAAAAGATCCTAAAGAAGTGGCACAAGAACCATTATGGTATTCGTAGAGCATCCACAGTGGAGATGCCCATTTTTAGGTACTTAAATGAGTTTCAATGGAAACAAATTTCTCCAATCCCTCCAACCTAGCATCTCACACAAATTTCTTAAATGGGACTTACTAATCAACTATCAATAATTTATATCACAAGTGAGATTCTAAGTCTTATAAGACCCCAAAAAAATTTCTCCCAATAACAATTTATTTCTTCTAATGAGACTTTAAATCAGATGTACATTAAAGTTGAAAACGAAGTTTTGTTCAAAGTGGAAATGGAAGAAAGACGAGAACTATCAAATAAAATGTTTTATTTGGATCGTGTTAGTTGTAGTATTTACAGGGCCGTTGTTATAAAATAGGAGGCTCGACTCTCATGGTAAAATAGGCCCACAGTTAAATAAAAACACAACTTTCTAAAAACTTTCTAACCCTAAGAGGCAATTTAGGAAGCAAAAAGGAAGGCTGAAAAAAATGTAGAACCTGAAGTTTGGGAGGTATATATTAGCAACAAATACCAAAATTTGTCAACATTCAACGTCTGACATATAACAAAATTAGCAATTATATTTTTAAACATTCAACGTATGACAAAAATTTCGACATTCAACATATATTAGAACCAGAATTAGCAATTATACACTAAAATTTTAAAAAGTAATTACTAATAAGCGTATCTAAGCTTCATTAAAAAATCAGAATCAGAAGAACTTCTAAACATAAAACTAAATAAAAAAATATTAAGTGAAAGAGAGGTGTTGAGTGAGATGAAGAAACCCAAACACGTATTGAAGAAAGAAAAAGAAGGAACATATGTTTTTTTTAAAACTCGAGTTAGGTGTGGCTGTGGGTATTAAGCTATAGTTTTTTTTTAGGCCCATGAATTTTGGAGGTCCGACTTGGTTGAGCTGTTTGCACTTCCCCAAGGTCGGACCTGAGTATTTAGTGGCAAAAATAGAGGACTCATTGGTTGAAAGAGAGTGGATTAGAATACCAAATTCTTTCATGGTTTGGTTGCTCGTGGTTAATGGGGAGAAAATTAAAGGGGTGCTTGAGGTTAGAAAGTAAATTTTCAGGCATTTTCGTAACCAATTTAAATCTAAATCTCTTTCTAGGTCGTCACTTAATAATTTGCCTTTTAAAAGTTATTTGAGGGTGTGGCGACTTCTCTAACATTGTCTTTCTCATCCAAGGAGATAAAGAGTGTGGTTTAAAATTGATAACTTCAAGTGTCCAAGGCTGAATGATGTTAATTTTGAATTCTTGAAGCAATTTTCGATGGTTATTCAGGAAGACCTTTTCTACAATGACTTTTTATATAATAGGGAATTAGTTTGATTCGAGGGTTGAATTATACATTCTTAGTGTTGATTACAAAGAACGATAGTCCCACAATGTTATCCGACTTTAAAAGCACTTCTTTGGTGGGTTGCATTTACAGAGGGTTGAATTATACATTCTTAGTGTTGATTACAAAGAACGATAGTCTCACAATGTTATCCGACTTTAAAAGCACTTCTTTGGTGGGTTGCATTTACAGAATTTTATCAAAGGTACGAGCTAATAGACTAAAAAGCATTATTAGATTGGTGATTTATGACTCTTGATCAATGTTCATCAAGGGTAGACATATCCTTGATGAAACCGTGATTACTGACGAGATGGTGGATCAAGAAGAAAAAAGATATCTAATTATATTCAATGTTTATTCTGAGAGTGTTTGATTCGGTAAGAATTGAGTGTCTTGATATGGTTATTTTGAAAATTAATTTCGTGCCTCATTAGAGAGAGTAAATCTTTGTCCCGTGAGCATAGCTCAGTTGGTAGGACAATGCATTATTATATGCAGGGGCCGGGGTTCGAACCTCGGACACCCCACTTATTCACCTTATAAGGTGAATTCTAGCCACTTGCTTACCTGACCAAATAAATAAATAAATAAATAAAAATAGAGAGAGTAAATCTCTAAACAATCACATCATCAATGTTAGTGAATGACAATGCAACAAACGAGTTTTCCTGTGGGCAGTCTTTCGACATGCAGACCCCTTGTCTCCTTTTCTATTTTTGATAGTAGCTGAAGGGTTGTGTTCTATGATGAATGTGTTTAATGCGAAAAATCGATTTTGTGGGTTCAAGGTTGGGCGCGATGAATAGTTTAGAATCTATTATTTGTAGTTCGTCGATGATACCTTGATAGTAATAGAGATTTGCAAAACCTTTTGATCGATAAATGTGAATTTTCATAAAAATGTGTTGGTTTGAATAAATTTCAACTTCTCTTGGTTGATACCTTGAAATGGTGTCCAATAATTTAATATGTATATTGTTAAGTTGAACATATATTATGATATGCAAAACTAGCTCAACTTATAATGTTGATTTTGTTAAACTAAATATCTTCATTTGATTTTGAACTCAAAACTTCAGTCATAATTGTTTTTTATATGTGTGAGTTTTAGACAATGTTTGTTAATTAATCCACAAAGAAAAAAAAAGAATATATTATGAGATATATGGACCTCTTTTATATGAAAGTGGATCACATATGGCCCCATTTTAGATTTTCTACAAATCGTTTTTAATGTAAAAGTAATTTAGAGATTATTTTTAAAGATTTTTAAAAAAAATATAAATCATAGTTGAAAAAGATTCAATTTGAAAACTGCATGTTAAAATAGTTTTTCATAAATAATGTAAAAAAAAAACATAAATTATATTTTTCTTTTTCCTCTATTAGAAATGATTTTCTTAAAAATTAATCAATATAACTATTTCATTTATTTTTTAACCTATTTTATTTGAGAAACTCAATTTTTTAGAAACTTATTTTCCAAAAATAATAGGGATCAGCCTCATGCTTCCAACATGTTTCAACATATACCAAACAGGCACATAACTATTTCAGCAAATTTTAGTAATACTAGGGATTAGCCTCATGCTTCCGCTGAGAATATTATCTAGATGTGTCGGGTTAGTTTGATTTTTTGTAAAATGCCATACAAACACAATAGACACCCAACTCAGAGCATAAAGGAATTTTCTTTGGTGGTGTTTAGCCAAGCCGTATTAAATTGTAAAATTTGCAGAATACATTCCACAATTTGTACCCAAACAACAAGAGTAGTTTACAAAATACTTTCTACAATTCGTACCAAAAAATCAAGAGTAACGTATCAAACCTTATATGATAAATTGTTGATATTTTTGCTTACAGACCGTTTGCATTGCAACAGTCACTGATTACAAAATTTCAGAAAAAAGTCACCAGATATTTCTCTCTCAAATGTTAAATCTCTTTCATCTCCTGGATTGATTTTAATTATAGAAACTGTAGCCCCATTACAAAAGCTTGATGCGGAAAGCAAAAGCAACTGGGTAGATGAATCCCGCTGCTGAATAGTATACTTAACTTCTTATAATAATAGTCCTCAGAATCTATATTGGTCCTTTTACAGTAGAGTACATCACAATAGTGAGGATATATTTTTGTTGTAAGATAAGGCATTCAAGCCCGTCTGTACAAATATACTTCTGTTATGCTAACAAAAAAACAATAAAAATAGTAGTACCTCAATGCTACAATTTTAGTGCACATGAATCCCCAAAATCCCATTGAAGAGTTAACATAATGTACATTTATAAACAAATCCCCCAGTCTGTATAGCTCCCGGTAATCTAAAACACAAACCGATTTGGAGAATTAATGTCTCACGATGCTCAGGAAGTAGAAGATAAGCAACTTGGTTCCTATAATCCAGTATGAAAGATGTCAAACTATGTTTTCTATATTCAGAAAAAGCTGGTGCTCTCACGTCTCATTTCTGTATGCCACAGACCGAGCACTTTGTGGGATAACATCCAGAACTCAATAAAATGGCAAGATCAATTAACCCAACATGTAGTCAGTGGGCGTACCTGTAATAGATAACGGATGAATATTCATTAATATTTAGAAATTAGGTTGCAATCATGAAACATCATACTCCATACTTAATTAATTACGAATATCATATACTACTATAGTAGGATTATATACATAATACAAAGATTAACAAATACAAATCACAGGACTTTACGGGGAAAAGAAATTTAGTACTACATTTACAAATGGAGTGGGACCAGAAGACAAACAATATGCTTTTATTTTTCAAACCCTTTTATTCTCATTGAACAAATGGGAAGAACAATTTCAGAAATACTACAAAAAATAAGTTAACTAAAATTCTCATTTAATGTGAGGTTAAGTATTTTGTTTAAAATCGAGACCAACGTGAATACCATGGAAAAATAATTTGACAGATTTACGGGCTTTCCTAAAAAAATGTCTTCACCCAATATTCTCACTTTGTGAGCATTTAAATTTAAACAAAATAATGTATGTACCACAAACAAAATTAAACCAAGGTAGGCATCTTTGTAAAATACCAAAGCAACTGGTACTTTCTATTTTTTGAAGTAAGAGTGGTACTTTAAATGACAGCTTGTTACCTTTAAAGCTTTCCTAAACTATTATGCTTTCTGGGTATTTTAAAAAAGTGATCTTCATGTATCATTAGAAAAATCATAGCATTATATTTCCCTTCAGGCATCTTGATCACAAACAAGATGAACAGCAACAAACTTCGCAACCACAGTAAGGAACAATAGGATAATGACATTGTTAACCCCGGTAAATGAATAAGAAATAGTATTTAGGGATTCTTGTACATCTGTTTTTAAGAAAAATCTTCCGCAAGTGACACGTGGCGGAATTTCACACCTCAGATTCCCACAATACCCTCCCTCATATCCATGCAATTTTGCCTGAGATCTTTACTAATTAGTATAGATAGAGATGCACAATCAACCACAAATTCTGATATTGGAGAAGAAAGAAGGAATCAAGTATTCATAAATGAATGATTACCTGGGACAGTTATCATGGGACAGCTCTAACTGTTAAGATTCCACATGCTTCTTCCGCATGCATTGTTATTCTATTCTATTAAGTTTTTGATTTTGTACTTTTGCTGTGGCTCGTTTTCCGTAGCTGAGGATTTTCTATCGAATACACAAGGAGGCTTCCATCTTTTGTGCCTGCTAAGAAGCATTCTTCTGGGGTTACTGTCAAAGATGTTAAAACCTTTCCAACCCCCTGATATTTCTTAACAACTTCTAGCGTGTTTATAGAGCGAACAATGATCTGGCCCTGGTCACCTGCACCTACCAAAAACTCACCACATCTGCTCAATTGAATAGTATTGAGACGTCCATTGGATTCGGAGGTAGCAAGGTGTTTTCCATTTATTGAATACAGGTGCAAACTAAGATCATCATCAGCATAAATCACAATCTGACCATGCTGAGAGACAACAAGCTTTGATATAGGACTGCCTGATGGATGCCGTATGGATCTGACATATCTACCTTCTCGCAAGGTATGGAATACACACGTACCATCTTTTGATCCACTAATTATGATATCAAGCTCATGACTAACATGTAAGCAAGTTATTATATCATCGTGCCCACAGAGGATATGACATGGAGTTTCAATTATGACATAGTTCTTACGAGGTAACTCAGACTGACTGTTCCGAATTCTCTTTTCTGTTTTACCACGAAAAACTTCCCAAACCATTACCGTGGTATCATAACTTCCAGTTGCAAGGATACTCCCATCAGATGTAACTGCATTACAATTAACATTCTTTAGCAAGACACAAGAAACTAGAAGGTTGAAAATCACCAATTCAAATAAGATCAACAAAAACTCACAACAAGCTGTTAAATGAAAGTTATGACTGTGAAAAGTATTAGGAGCAATCTTCAGATATTAAAACATCCCAATTCAATTCATTCAACAAACAGGAATAAAACATATTGGGAAAAAATCATCATAATGACTGCAAACTTGTGACAAGGAGGTGGAACATTCATTTCTCTTTATTGAACAGGCAAGATCACATAAGAAAAAAGAGTTAAGGGACACATGCCCCTATTCAACAATCAAGACAGTGCACTCAAGTACATCAAATGGTATGGTATATTCATGGTTATCATACCAGGAATCAATCTTAACCAGGAAAGTACCTGCAATACAGTTCACCACATCCTTATGCTGTCGAATACTTTGCACCATTCTGCCATCGCTTAATGATATGACCTGGAAACTATTTTCCCAATTGCCACATGATATTAAGAAATTCTCTGAGGGCGCCTGCATTGTTGCAAAGCATTGTTCTCCAAGTTCAACATGTTCAGGCACAGGAATACCAATTTTACGTGGCGAAAGCATTTCGGAACCAACTCCAAAGAAATGGTCCTGAAAAAGTTGGAGGTTGTTTCAACATTCATCATACAAAACAATTCTAATCAAAAAGTAAAACACGCTACACAGTAAATCCTAATGCATTAATGTCTGATCAAACCAAAGCCTGACCTGTGAACCAGAAAATGTAAAGTTTCCACCAGATTGCAGTTGAGTTGATACCCACGTCTTAACAGACAAGTTGAGACCCTCATTCACAAGGATAACATTTGAGTCCATTAAACCAACATACAGTATAGCTGATGAAGATTGACTTGTATTAGAAACAATGGAAGTCAAACTAATTGAATCAGGAGCAAAGTACAGAGGACGTGCAATTGGAATAGGTGGCCCTCTTCTTGGGTGTTTCTTGCGAAACATCTGAATTGGGGTCTGACCAAAGTTGGCTATTTGGTCTTCTATAGCAGCTCTTTGCAAATCATCTTCCGTTGTTTCCAGATCAACAGCTCCTTCGTAAGTTAAGTAGTAGAATATGTTCGCTGCCTACAATTAAAATTTTAACAACTTAACTAACCTTTAACACTTACAGTATAGCCAATTCTGATTTGCATGAATTACTGAAAAACAAACAACTGCGGATCTTGATGTATACCTCTACAGCAGGTTTACCACGTTGCTTGTATCCAAATACCAAATCTATCCAGTGATGAAGATTTGAACTGACATATTCACTTTCAAGGGCCTCCCGGTTTCTCCTAATGAATTCTTCAGGGGAACCCTGTGCAAATTATGATTTGAAACTAAGTACTGTCTGTTCACTAAAGTAGAATGTTATTTAAAGGAATTTCTGTTTGACTTTCTCTACCTCATGTAAATATTCCAAAATTGAAATATATAATGAGACACACGCACTAACTGAGTTAATATCCACCGTATCTTGTAGTGTATGTGAGAAGAGAATAAAATAAAAACATAAAAACCTCAAGAATCAATCAACTTTTATCAACTGATATACAATTTAGTCCACAAAAGATGTTATTTGTATTTGCTTTGATCAAAGTTTCTATTACACACATTGGTCCACAAACTCATACAAAATTGTGGAAAAATATCATATAATATAATTGCCAGCATTATTTATGTATGCTGCTCTATTTGCATGTTTGCATAGTTGATTTTAGGGTATTCACATACCTTCGACCATGGAGGGAGGAAAACATCCCCAATAGGTTCACCATCCTGTCTAACTCCTAGATGATAAGAGTTTGAATTCAAGAGAAACTCAGGCATGTAAAAGAACTCGGGTATTAACTCCTTCACATCACTGGTATTTGTAAGGCAATTTTTGAATGTGCCCTCGATGCTTTGAAACAGTCTGTCAGCGTGATCAAATTTACCGCCCTGACAAAAAAAGCATTACGAAAATGAATCATGAATTGATGCAATGAGAGGAAGGAAGAAAACTAGGCTAAAACAAGAGAAAACACACAGAAAACAAAGAGGTAATGTCTTTGGCTCGTCATTATCTTGGATCCCAAAACAAGGTTTGATTTAAAGTGAAAAAAAAAAGGTTTGATTTAACATGGATCAAACCATGATTGGTAAACTAAAACCGGAAAAAACTACTATTCACAAAGGCTCTAATATCATTTAAACGACCAATTCCACTAAAAGCTTAAGCTGATGGATCACCCGAAGATGGTTTATTAATCCAGAAATAACAATTCCTTATAAAGTCACTGGTTGGTGGAGTACATACAAACAGTGACCACACATCATTAAAAAAAGCACAATAAAACACCAATTGCCTGTTATCAGCCCAGTAATGGCGCGATAAAAATGGCCTATCAGATCTAAAATAGTCTCTGATAGACTGATGCCACCTTAGAATTTGGTTTGAGCCTAAATCAATCCACAAAACATGCCTGTAAAGTGAGAATTGTCCTCTCATTTTATATATCACTACTATCCAGGCCATACCACTCTCCACTGTGGAACTCTCAAATCTCAATAGTAAACTTTAGCTTGAAAGAGACTGTTACAATATCTACAAAATTACTTAAGGAAATGAATGATGCATAATAACATGTTATGGTTTTTTTAGAAGGCAAATTAGATATATATATTATTGAACAAATGATGAGGCAAGGCACAAGAAAGAAATGCCAAACCCAACATAAAGGTATAGTACGATAACAAGTTATGTTGTCTAGGGATAACCATGTTTCTTATTTTTAGGGATACTAACTTTAAGAACCTTATCTTAAACTACGTGATTTTATTTTATCTCTAGAAAGTCATTTACTCAACATTATCCCTAGTGTTTATTTGGTGAAACAATTAGAAATTACAGGTAGTTTAGAATTATAAATGCTTCGATTGAATTCCCTTCGTTTGTAAATTTTTTGTTTCGATAGAGTAACTAATTAACAACTTTTATAAACTTATGTGTGTGTGTAAGTGGGTTAAAAAAAAAATTGGGGTAAAATTTATAAAAGTTGAGAAACCAATCTGCAAATTTGTATAAATATGTAGGCACCAACCTACGAGTTTAGGAAAAAAAGTAGATAGGGGCTAATCTGTAAAATTTGAATACACACACACACACAACATACAGGGACCAATAAGCATAATTAAAAAAATTATATGGACCAATTTGTGATTCACAATTTATAAGGTAAGGAAAGAATTTCAAACTTAGTTTTTAGGTGATATTTTTTTTTTATATATATATATCAATTATAATTTTTTTTAGGTGATATTTGAAATTCCCTTATTAAGTTTTTAGATTGGGTCTAACTCATCCTTACAAAACCAACTTTTAAGGTGAGGGATGCATCTCTTGATAAACTCTTATCAGGCCTAAAATCCCTTTTCTATGTGGGACTTGAGTTTTTTCCAATACACCACCTCACACCCAGCACTATTGGACTCGGTGTGTGGATATATATGGTGGGTGATAGGGTCTGAAACCATGTTAGGTTTTTATATTGGTCATAACTCATCCTTACAAAACCGGCTTGTAAGGTGAGAGACGCATTTCTTTATAAACTCTTGTCAAATCTTGTATCTTCTCTATGTGGGTTATGGGTTTTTCCCAAAAGCCCAAACTTAGTTTTAAGCAAAATATGTCATAAAATCCCTTCATTTTGAAAATTCTCTGAATTTATTATCCAAACAAACTTACATTTAAGTATTTGAATTACCCTCGAAAATTATATTACCTCATAAAATTCAATCATCCAAACACAAAGTGATATAACCAATTAATTTAATAATGGATTATTCTGAATCTTTATTATCTCTCTCTCTCTCTCTCTCTCTCTCTCTCTCTCTCTCTCTCTCCCCCCTTATTCCTTCCTAACCTAAACTTAACAATTTCAACAATGATTAGTTTCATAAAAATGATTTACTAAACACAGGGGGAAGGGATGATGACAGTTTTTATTCCTTGCTTCTAAATAATGAATTCTAACGTTTCATGCTAGTGCAATTTTGTCATGCAAATTGAAGTTGAACGTGAGAAAAATTAGTTAATGCTTAAAATATGTCACGTGACGAGATACCTGCAGATTACGGTGAAGAGAGGTAAAGGGCTCCAATCTAAGAAGGTAATAAAGCACAATGCCCATACTTGAGTAATGAGATCCATAGTAGAAGCTGCATCAGTAAACAAGCACCAGGACATAAGAGAGAGTTCTGTGTGTAGAGTTAGAAGAAAAAGGACTTTGACCATTTGTATGTTGCATTGCAGGTCCAGATTTGTTCCTCTCATAAGGACATGCTCTCACCCAATATGCCGTGTGTGTGTGTATTAGAGGATAACAAGTGAATGTGTGATAGGAGCTAATCATAACTATTCAAGCCTAAATGGACAGCAAGATTAAACTTAAACATAGCTGCAGTACCAGTAATGACTAATTATATGGTTGTATGATCAACATTAACTCCTCACTCTCACATAAAACCAAATAAACACTAGGGATAATGTTGAGTAAATGAAGGATTATAGTAAATCATAAAACCAAGCCTGGTAATTACCTGGGTATATCAGGGTCACAGAAGTTACGGTATCTATCTTCAAACACCTAAATGTAAGAAGCATACACTAAGAATAGATACTAGTAAAAAAATCAAGATCATTCCAATCAATATTTGAAGCAACTAAATCAGACTAACCTCAAATCTTTTGGTATCAAGCGCTCCAACAGGCTTTGACAGATCTCGAAATGTAGATGACCTATTATAATCAAGAACCTCTGACGTGTAATCAGCCAAGACCCAGGGAAATACAGGATATTGGGTCAAATCATTAAATGATCTTCCAGCAAGTGTGTTGAGAATCATCAAATATTCAAAGTTAGTTATATCCCTTCTCCTCCAGCTTTCTCTGGCCGTTTCTGCCATTTCCTGTGCCACTCGTCGATCAACAAAATTTATAGGTCCATTCTTGTCTCTTCCACTTCCTTTGGGAAATAAATATTCATTTCTGGTAGCAACTATCAAGTTTCCTATATCTTTTGCATCTTTCTGTGAGGCAAAGTTCAGAAATACTGGGGAAATTGAATCACTGAAGAAAATCTCTATTGCAGTATATCTGAGCAAATATCGGGTCCAATGAACAGCTTTTATCTAAAACAGTAATCAGTCAAAGAATCAACTCCCTCAAAACAAAACAAAAAAGGCATCAATTAGTAAAACTACAAAATTTGAGAAGATAATGAAACCTAAAAACCAACCTTAGCCAAGCTCCACCTTCGATGGCGTTTAACACACCTATTAAGTTTAACAGGCCCATTTCCATTTATAACCTCTACATTACCGACTGTAATTCCCTTCTGAAGATCCATATCAGAAGCAGGCCACTTCATTGATCTTTGCTTCTGAACGGACTTGGTTAGATCAGAATTATTCAAGGCATCAAAGTTTCTAAAAACAGATGATCCACCGGTACCTTCTACTAAGAATTGGGCAAAGAAATGCAAAACATTTTTCATGACTGCCAAATGACCAGCTAATTTTCTCTTTGGAGTCACGAGAACACATGGAATTGACACAAGCACCTGCAATGGAAATTAGGCGTGACAGTCAATTGTAATACAGTTTCAGATTCCCTTTAAATACCAAAGGAGCATATTCCTTGATACCACATACCTTGCTGGCTTCTGTCTCAGGTGTAGAGGGAGTGTCTCTTCGTTCATGCACAACATCCTTTCTGTCACTGTTATCCTTTAGTAAGTCAGAAGAATGGGAGTCTGAATGGTCAGGGGGAATTGATGTATTAGGTCCACTTATTTCAGTATTGGTTTCGTTGGAGTCAAAGGTTCCCTCATCAGTTATTTTTCTTATCCCTTTCAGCAAGAGCTGCTTCATTTGTTCTGGTATATTACCCACAAATCCGGGATTACTTTCATTAACAGGACTAGCAATCCCGCTAGCAGTGGCCGAAGGAGGATTACAGAGATTTTCATCAAAATGATAATTTTGCCTTAGTTTTGGCCTCCTACGCCATGTGTCTTCTGTCTTGTCAAGTTTCCAGTGTGTTACAATACAATTTGGAAAAGGTTTAGTAGACCATGGACCTCTCTCATCAATTAATGATCGAAACATGTGTATCCATTTTTCCTGTAAAAGCAAACCTAATTGTTTATACGTATATTAAAATTAAATCAAACACCTTTTATGAAAAGAAAGCATGGCCAAAGGAAAAATATCAACAGTGAAACAAGGATGTTTTGCATACAGCAACGTTTTGCTGCTCCTCCTCATAGGTAAGCTGGAATTCAGCTCTTCTGCTATCATCTGAAGAAAGAATGGAGTTCAAGCTATTCTGGATCTCATCTTCAAGAGCTTGCTTACTAGACGATTCTGCCAAGGTGTTTTCATCTATTCTAATATGAAGTTCCTGTACCTGCTGGGCGCGGTCAATTTTTGATATCTGTGTATAATTAGCTTCATCGCTGATCTGAAAAGTGATAGACGTTAGTTAAAAACATGAAATAGCACTTGTAGACAGAGAAAAACCAGGATCGAAAAGGATGTATGGCAAAAACAATGCCATACACAGAAACGAATTAACCATAGTCAATTAGGTAATAAATAATAATTTCATATTTCCTATTGATACTTGATCACACTATAACTTGAATTCTAGGTATGGTAAGCATGGACTGCTATTTACATGAACCCATCAGATAAATTTCTTGCAAAATCATAGTTGGAGATTTCATATTAACCCAAAACAAATTTTAATACGTTGTTTGAAGATGTCTTGAAATTTATCGTATATGATATTTTTCAAATTAAAAATATCAACAATTTGATCGTCAACTTATTCTTTATTAAATTTTCTTAAAATAGCTTTACATCCCTTCCCTGCCCCCACAAAAGTGTGTGTAACACACATCGACAACAATATATCTTGTTCAGGAAAGTATTTTAAGACATACTGCTGCCAGAACTCGATCCTTTTGAATTAAATTTTGAATGGATCCTGCATCTTTCAAATTGTAATTAGGATCCAAGATGTCATCACGGCTCACAAGGCTAGTAGCAAGCATTGATTTTCCAATATTGACAGTCTCGCGGATCAAATGTGATAAAAGATGAAAACGAGCTCCATCATCCAACATTCCATACTGTGACCTAACAAAAAGCAGTACCCTACCAAGTGCAAACATAAAGTTAGCTTGTGATAGGTCAATCTTAGAAATTGAGAACTGACTCTCAAAAAAAGAAAATAATAATATAATCCATGATAAGTAAACTTGTAAAATCGTATACTTGCTTTATGTACTTGCTAGCAATATTACCAGATGATAAGTTGCAGCCTAATCTTGCTTTGCTCATCATCAGCAGTTAAAAGACAAGGTAAAAGTGAGCTGAACTGTTGGACACATCGCGATGCCTTTTCTAGAGAAGATTTACACAGATAAAGAATAACAAGGTGATAAATAATTCTAGGGCATCTCTCTCCTCGTAAAACCATTGCTTTATCAACATTTTTATTAGGTTTTGGGGTCAAAGCATTGCCTATCATCCCTCCTGATACAACAACTGCAGCCACTTCGGCAGCAGGAATGTTTAACGACTCAACTAAACCACGAGCCCTTTGACCAAGAGATGGTCCTGCAAATGACGATGATTTGGGTAACACGCTGCTGGGTCCCTTGCCATTCATCTTGCTAATAACAACCCACAAATTGTCATAGAGATTCCACCATTTCTCTTCAATTGTATCGTCACATAGTACTGGCTGCTTCAAATTTTGTGATTTTCTGAAAGAATTCAGGACCAAATTGTAAACAATGATATCCCAAGCATCAAATAATTATGTTTTTCTAGTGCATGTAGTGTCATGAGGGGTAGAGCAGGGTTCAGTGTTTTAATACCTAGACGTTTGCTCGTCAACTTCTCCTATCAACACATCTTTTAAGGCAGAACTGTACTCCTTATGACATTCCATTTCCAAATCAAGGTGAAAATTAGATTCACTTCCAAGGAGCTGCAAGGGAAAAATATTAGCATATCTTTAATAAAATACTATCAATTTTGAATATTGTAATAGGTTCTAAACATAATTATACATAGAAATCAAAACATGATATAAGACCTAAATATTTCATAAATGCTGTTATTGACATGACATTATCCTATTGCAGGCTTAGGGGGCTCGTATATAAGAATGAAGTTTGGAGAAAGTTTATTTCTACGCTAGTAAGACACGTTGGAAATCCACCTCAACTGTGATGGGTGTGAGAGGGTGTGTTTAGTCCCACATCACCTAGTGAAATTGTCTAATTAGTGTTTATAAAGCTTGGCCATTTCTCACCAAACAAACAAATTTTGTAGGTTTGAGTTAGGACCTAAGCCCCAATTTATAAGCTTTGTTTTTGGTTTTGGAACAAAAGTGTTAAGAATATAATAGAGCAGTTCGATGCTGCAGAGGTGCACTTGCGGCTCTGTTGTTGTATGGTTTAGTAGAGTTCCAATACATCAAGCAGAAGTTGTCCTGGCCCACCTAACTATGTGATTCAGTTGCCATGGTGGCGACTATACGATGCTGAGACCACGACTGTTTCAATAAAATTTGAGTATTCTGTTGCAGTAATGTCCACCTTTGATTTTTTGGATGTTTTTTATGAAGTACTAGCGAAAAGATGGGCACTCACGTGCCCGTCTTTCCGCTCTTTTTATTGTGCCAACGTTTAAAACTTATGAACGGTTTTTTTTTTATAAAATTTTGATTTTGATTAAAAATATAAATATAAAGTTTGTTGTTTTCAAGTTATAACAAACCAAATATAACAAAAAAACTAATCTAAATTTATTTTTTTAATGACACCAACAACAATCTTTATTATAGAAAAAGTTGTTTAAGGGTATAATTGGGACAATGAAAAAGTAAGTATAAATATATCATTTAGTTTGTTACACTTTTTAAATATAAAGGAAAAAAAACCATACACGTATATTCATATCATGTCTGTTACATTTTTTTAATATTTAAATTCATTTTTATCTATTTGTTACATGTGTTATTTGTATTGAAAATTGAGGGTATTTTTGGAAAGAAAAATTCAGCCCAAAAGTGCTGAAAGTAGTTTTCTTTATATATAGTATAGATATCTCATCCTCCACATATTTAATTTACTCTTATCAAGAGCAAAAACTGAATAATTCATGCACTAAAATTATAGGTTAGCCAAGTACCGGGAGTTCTTTATCAATTTCGGAGATCAGCATCTCATCTATTAATTTCAAAAGGTACAGTGTATTGTCTCGACAGGGTTGTGAAATGAAAATATTATCCGAAGCTGACAAATCGACCAAATTCTGAATCACATCTTCATATATATCACGGAGAAAGAACCGATATGAATTGCCGCCCTACAAAGAGAGTTTCAAAGAAAACCATCACTTGAATAAAGAAGTATATGAGCAGACCATAATAACGAAAATAGAACAGCATTCTAAAAACATTATAGCATCATTAAAGGATAAAATGCCAACAAGTGGCTTGATTCCAATCATACCTCCTCAGAGTGCATGACCAGGAAATTGACTGTTTCTTCCAACTGCTGCCAGCCACCTTTTACAGAATGCAGATAGTGACACAGAACTAGAGAAAACAAATTTCTCACCACAAGCAGCTCATCCATTGTACTGTTACCATGATTAGGCAACTTGAAATTTTTGTCCGTTAACACACCAAGCTTTAGAGAAGATGTTAGCCAGGCATTCCACCCATATTCCTATTAACAATATCATGAATCAAAAAATAATTCACCAAGTCATCAACTGTTAGCGAAAAAAGAACTTACAATGGCCATACCATAAAAGCTTCGATGTTTGAAGCATTTGAATCAAGAAGGTCAAGTATATCTCTGATTATTTTTATTCTTGCATCTGTATCCTCACAACCCGACAAATATCTAAAAATCAGAGGCAACATCTGAGGAAGTAAAAAATGAGAGCTACTTCCCTTGCTTTTCACCCTCTCAAGGTGGCTGTGTCTTTGTAAAACCTGTAAACCACAATTTACTTAAGCGATTGTTAGCAAGTGACCACCAAATAAAGTAGTACAGAGATAATAACTAATTCACTCAGTCTTGTAAAACACATCAATGTTGTTCGAGAACTCTCGTAAGAATGAATATTGACCTAACAGGGGGAAAACACGAGATCTCAGGGAGAGGGGTCCATATGACACATTACCTGTTTGGGGCTAGCACCTCCAAGAAGAACATCAAATAAAGTAGCACAGAGATTTTCTGTCTGCGGAAAGCTGAAAAGTCTATCAGATATAGCTAAGAAAATTGGTTGCATTCTGATTTTCCTATAGTTTTCTGAAATAGATTTGGATCTTCCCATTGGGAGATTGAAGAATCTTGACCCCTTCTTTTCAGACGGTAGGCCAACCAAAAGCCTTCCAAGGAACTGTAAACTCAGCAATCGGATAGACTCATACTCCCTTACAAGACAGAAGAATGCAAGAAGGCATAAGAACCAAATATATATATGAACTAACTTTATAGAACTATTTATGAACTAAATTTAAAGTTAACACACATATTAGAACACTTTAAGTAACATAAAAAGATAACAAATATCAAGTGCAATTTATGGAAGAGTATTTGAGCTATCACTTTCCAAAGATGCAATGCACCTGTTCTACTTGTCCTACAAAGAATCCAGCCTACTTGGAAATTGGAACACTGATGTGATTCAATTTCCATCTAGCTGAATGTACAGCAGAAACCAACTATGAAAGTCAGTTACAGTTGGTGTAGGTTAACGTCAACGACTCTAGGTTGAAGTCAGCTACATAAAGCTGATCACTGAAACAATTTCATTTAGTTGATTCTAATCTCCATTTTTAAAAGATACAATTTTCTCTGGAATTCTCTTTCCCTCAATATATTGGATCTTTCTCGCCTCGTATATTATCAAACTTCAAATTGCACATTGCTGGACCTCATCCTACAAACTTGACCGCACAATCAGGTCAAGCTCCATCGGAACTTTCTCATCTGGCGGAAATTATATACAACGGATTTTTTATTTGCGATTTTTAATCTTTAACAAGTTTTGTTTATAATTATTTATAGTCATTTGTTGGTTATTCAGAGATTTTATTATTTTGGCCAGCTTAGAATGTCATTTGTTGGTCATTCACAGATTTTATTATTTTGGCCAGCTTAGAATAGGAGGAAGAGCTTATTAGGATGTTTGGCTTTATTAGGTCTAAAAATGAAATTTCAGTGTCAATTAAGTTTTAATTCGTAGTGTTTAATATTTAAGTTGGAAAAGTACTCTGTCCTATAGGAGTGCTTTAGATTTATATGGGGAATACCAAGAGAAGTACTCTTGGATTTCCCTGTATCACTACCGGTGCACTAAAGCATATGGGGAATACCAAGAGAAGTACTCTTGGATTTCCATGTATCACTACCGGTGCACTAAAGCTCCCGCATACGCAGGGTCCGGAAGGGGTCCCACCAGTTGGTGTATTGTACGCAGCCTTACCCTATTTTTGACACAAGAGGTTGTTTCCAGGAATTGAACCCGTGACCTTTCTTCAGTCACGTGAAAACAACTTCACCGTTGCGCCAAGGCTCCCTCCCAGCAAAAATTTCATGAATGTACATGCTTTATCAGAAAAACAATGAAGATGGTGGACTAAAACAACATATATTGTTGACGAGGAAAAAGAGAATTCAAAATAGATTTGCCCGTAAATAAGTGAACATCAAAAAGTTCAAAGTTGATTTATCAATAATCATTCATTATTCCTATCTGTTATTAAAATGCATAAAAAAGAGTGTTAGGCGTGATATACCTCTGGAGAAGGTTGACAAAAACCTGACTACCATTGATGATATTAACTTGTTCAAGGAAAGAAGCAAGTAGAGATTTCTGAGAAACAGCGCGAATAATCATGTGCAAGACATCTTCAATACAGGTCATATCCTGACTTGTCTCAAAAAACGCTATGAGAGCTTTCATGTCTCCAGCAGCAATATTCTGCCTGTATATCCCCAAAATTTAGTTGAACAAAAAATGTGTAGGGTTGAAAAATTACAGTGGTGAATGTTCACTGAAGGAGAGACGAGAATGTAAACACAGTTCATATCGAGCAGAATAAACCTTACCTGAGACTCATTTCACCAAGACTCAACAAAAGAAGACGGATCTTGTGCATTTCTTCTTTACTAGGCCTTTCCCCGATAACTTTTTTGCTCACAGGATGTTGAAGAAGGTTATTTCCAATAAATAATCGAGACTTTACATTATCACAATAGAATTGGTGAATTATATCAAGAACACGTGGAAGCCGGCATAAACTTTTCAGTAATCTAGGATCATTGTCAAATTGCTGGATCAGAAACATGTATAGTTCACGTTGCACCTTGTAAACAGTACAGACCCAGATAAGAGGATTAAGAAATATGCTAGATATAGCCTCCTCCACAAGCAACTCTGCCAGCCCTGAGGAGCATTGCAATAGAAATATAAAGACAAAATAGTGGCAAAAGAAAATATCATTAGATGAAAACTATCTGTGCAAGGAACGGGAACAAACTGTATACCAGAATTAGAGACGACATTAAAAAGATGCTTCAAAGCAGAAAGAGTTTCTAGATTCAGTTGTTGTGGAGGAACTGATTGTAACAAGAATCCCAGGACTGAAAATCCAGACACAATGTGCATCTGCTGTTGATTTGCTACATTTTCATCTAATAGAGAGGCAATAAGCTCAATAACTTCACCCATCACGCACTCCCTCGTTGACTGCATTAGTGGTGTCTTTTCAGATTCCCCAACTTCATTTTCAAAATTGCACCACTGGGTGATAAGAGGAAAAAGCACAGATACACCACCAACGCAATACATTATTTGCTGCAGCATGCGTCTAGAGCATAATTGAGTCCCACCAATTACAGTTGCTTCAAAAGAATTCTTATCTACTGCATGACTCATTATCGGTGAAACATTAAACAACATTCTGCCAACACTTGCCTGAAGAAAAAATAATAAACAAACATGCTTGAGTATAGATATAGATGAAATATGTCTCAAAAGTAACTCTTCTATTGAAAAAGAAACAAATAATAAATGAATATGCATGCGTAGGCATGTATAAAGGGAAAAGAAATGGGTACGGGACCTGAGCATTGAGTCCAAAGATAATTCTTGATGCAAGACCATCTTTGGCATCAAGAATCCCACTAGGCATTTTATCACCAGAAACTGGTAAAGCTTCGTTATCAAGGAAAGAGTACATGTAACTTGGACCTAAAGAGTAGATACTCTGTACTTGTTCAGAAGAAATGGCATCATTGAATAAATAAACAGGACCAATTTGGCCAAAAAATGGGCATGAGTCACGGATGGATTCAAACGTGAGTGTACTGTCTTCATAGTTAGGCATCTTAAGTTTAGCACCAACCATGCAACTAGTTAACGGTTCACTGATTTTTGCATACCTGAATAAATAAAGCATGTAAATCTAGTCAGAATGCCACAAGAAACAATTTTGCAACAGCCCACAAAAAAAAAACTCAACTGAAAATATATTGGGGTTTGAACCTGCATCTTTCTGATGAGACAAGACCACCATCCAAGTAACATCTTAACAGGCTACCCCCAGAAAATGCTCTTCCAATGCTATGAGTTATGCAAAGAAAATGCCATCTCCTCCTGACTAAATTAACGTGCAGGTCTGAACGCTGTCTCTTCAGGTTGATTGACTAACAAACATGAAAGGCAGAATCAAGTTGTGAAATTAGCAACAAAGGGTGACATAAATGAACGAATTGCACTTGTATAATCTGAATGTTGTGAAATTATTTTACAATGAAATTAGCAACTGATTGTTTTTTCTTCGTAATTTTCATTCTTAAAAAAAAAATCATATTTAATCCATTGTTTTTGTTTTTGGGCACAAACCCATAATTGTTAAATGTGGTCAGATTATTCATACAGTAAGATAATAATTGTTAAATGGCTTAGTAAAAGAAACACGGAAGGGTTATTGGGGTTAGAGTAACAGCGAAGGTGAGAAGTAGAATTGGAATCAGAACGGACTCAAGGCCATTGAAGAAGAGAGGTTGGGTTATGGAAGAAAGGAATTTAGATGCGTTTATGAGAAGCAGTAGGATGGGAAAAGTCACATATGTTCTTTAAATTGGACTTTTTAATCTCAACCATTTGTTTTTTTATCTAAGTGTTGATAAATATTCCTGCCATTCTCACATATAAAAGGCATTATATATATATATATATATATATATAGATAGATAGATATAGACACACATACAACAAACAAGCCTTATCCCATATATATAATGGAAACATAATTGGAACCTCTCAAGATTAGAAGCAAAAAAAAAAAGGCAAACTATCTAAAGAAAAAATATATCAAATAGTAAAGAATAAATGATTATTGAAATTACAGTCAACATGAACAAAATTTTCAGAAGATTTAATTCCAACCTCATATGTGAGCTTCTCCTTTGAGATCACAGCCAAGGACCCCCTTCCATTTTCTGTAAGAAAACCGAAAAGACCCATTGTTCCATTTCTAGGGAAGTTCTCAATCCTGAGCCAACAGGAAAACGAAAAGCCCTTATTGAGAGGCCACTGCAAAGGTGTTTTCAGAATAATACCCTACAAGGATTTGAAAGAGATGAGATGATAAATCACTTACAAGTAAGAATGAAGCAAACAGACAAGAACAGGAAAAAAAAATGTAATTTTACAAACACAACATACATCATCTACCAACAATTAACAAAAACAATGTATCGTACATCCAAGAGTATTTGATATTTAACTTAAAGCAAATTACGAACCTTCCAATTATTTTTCAAAATGCATGACTAAATGCAGATCCATAGTCCACAATAAGTCAAAATATAAAGAGAAGTAGATTCTGTCGAAACATGCACATAATTTGCAGATAGTTGGAGTCTTAAGGGTAAAACGTAATGCCAGATCAGTGTTTGGGGCATCAATATGACTAAATCTCCATTGAAAAATGGGAGAAGGGTAGATTAGATTTCCAATTTCCCGTATCAGCTAAACAAAGGGATTGGACAGCTCTACTGAGGTAACCATACAATTGTTTATCAAATTGAAGCTGTTATAGGGTATTACATCGTCTTTAAATCTTCTCTCTTTTAATAACATCATGAATAGAAATGTGTTCATTATTCAAACACGGATTTTCTTTCAAAGATGTCAGCAAATGACACCATATAGAATTATAAGATACATACACCTTTTATTAGCATCTACTCAGGAAGGAAGAAAAAGTACCGTAGATACAAAATACTTCGAAATAGTATATAGAAGAATCAGGACTTATAGACGAGTTTACAATGGCTTCAGGACTTACAGAATCAATCCCGTTGAGATCAAAAAAGGCAGTTGGTCCTTTCTCGTGTAGCATTGACAAGAGACTTGTTAACAGAACAGAGCCGTAGTGCCTCCTCATCCCAACTTTCTCACTTCGGAGTAAAGCAAAAATTTTACGGATGTCCTTCCCTGATATACTATGCCCACCAATGGCTTGAATTAACTGGGCAATCTGAAATATCACACTGTCATTATCTTCTTGGCAAAACCAATTCAGAAGAAAATCAAGCATCCCTGCCCTGACACAGGAAGCTCTATTAGAAATTGAATCTCTTAATAGTTGCTGAAACACTTCCAGCCCATTATGCTTCAACGACTCACTGCTCTGCCCAATCACAAAATAACAAACAATAAAACACATGTTACTATTTTCTCAAAGTTTGGCAACTACTAAATTACTATGATGAAAAAATAATAATAATAAATGAAAAAGGAAATTAATTGCAAACCTTTTGCAACACAATCAGATATAATATGATCACATCTTCATTCTGAAATCAAAAACAGAAAAATAAGATAACACTAAACTAAGATTTATAAAGGAAGATTTAACAGAACTATATAAGATGCAAAAATGATGTTTTGACATTAAGGACACCATATTCCTGACACAGTATACTGCTGTTCACTCTATGTTTGGTGATCAATGATGTGCAAATACTTGAATAATTCAGTTTAGTACGTCCTATTAAAAAAAATTAGTCTAGCATACGATTGATCGATTAACTATTTTTGCTTTCATAATTAATTTCTTTTTTCACAACAGAGTAAAACATACATGGTTAACGAATTTACAAATATTCGGTTAACTAAGTTCATTATGAGGTTGATGAGTTATCAATTTGTTTTGGACATAATTAATTTAATTTTCCACAACAACTAAAACGCACATGGTTAATGACTATTCGACTAACTCAGTTAATTATGTGGTTAATGGGTTATCAATTTATTTTTGACATAATTAATTTCATTTTTCAGAACCACTAAAACGTACATGGTTAATGACGTACAAATATTTGGTCAAATCAATCCTTTATGTGGTTATTGTTAGCCACAATAACCACTTTCAACATTGTATTAACAGCCAATATCAACCCAATAAACTAAGTGTGGTTCACGATCTTTTATAACTATTTCACAAGAGGTTAATGTAGAATCAAAGTAACCCATTAACTATAAAATGAACTGAATTAACCAAGTCTTTACAAGTCATTAACCAGACACTTTTTAGTAAGTTGTGGAAAATGTAGTATCAAAATAACTCATTAACCATGTAATCAACTAAATCAACCAAGAATTTGCAAGTCATTAACCATTACTCTTTAGTAGTCGTAAAAAATAGAAATTAATTATGATGAAAAATTGATTAACTCATTAACCACAATGAACTGAATTAGTCAAGTATTTGCATGTCATTAACCATGTAATTTTTAGTGGTTGTAAAAAAATAAAATATTTTGTCAAAAAAATGATAACCCATGAACCACTTTAATAAACTGAATTGACAAGTATTGGCAAACATTAACCACATTTGATGATTTGAATAGCATACAGTATCATCATATTATGTCATTGGATTTTTGTCAAGATATCATCACTGAAATAAGATATAGCATTTGGATGCAACAAATGCAACTTTTTTCAGTTTCTTGCTATAGAACATGAAACCATGCAAGTGGATTAAAAAATGTACTAGCATATCACCTTAATTATAGGACTGATCTTGATATCAAATTTACCATCAACAAGCATATCAAGCAAAGCATCTAAAAGACTTTCACTTGAATGCCACTGGCAAAAATCCAACAGCAGGCTCTGCAGCGTCTGGTACCCCTTTCCAGCTAGAGCTCTAAACGCGGCCTGGCAGAGATAGTGATACAGTAAGTGAACAGTTGAATTGAAGGCCATTGATACAAAACCAAGTACAAGAACACAATAACTATATAATAAATATCAAACCATGTGTAATAATGCAAAACAGACTACAGTCTTCAAATAAATTGAAGAAAAGAAAATGCTATCAGTAGGCAATTAGTCAAAACTCAGATTTGTATGCTAATAAGCAACTGTGACTTATAATGCTCAACTAGAATCTTTTACAGTATAGGATAAGGTTTACTGCATAATACAAACACCCCAAGCTACGAAACAAATATGACAATAAAGGACTCTTGCTAGATTAAAGGAAGGATGTCCCGAATCCCGAGGCACCATTGTAAGGGGAGGTTCATTAACAATAACTAGGAAGATGTCATTCATGAAAAGCATACATTAAAGCGCCAGTTCTTGGATCAAGGGGCAATTGGATGGTCATTTAGACATGCTTCATTTAAGCCTATATATTTTTGTTGCTATAGAGGTCACATGCCTCTGAAGCATCCAGGGCTCTAACCTAATTTTTCATGCATTGCCCATGAGAGCGTTCTCTCAACTCTTTAAAATCTAGGATAGAAGATAACCAAAATAAGTCGAGAATGCACAACCATAGGTTCTATAGTACAGGTGTGTCTGGATTAGTTAATTTAGTGTTAAAAGAAGCTTTTAAAGAACTTCAGAGAGATTTAAAAAGAAATAGTTATTTCCCAAGAATTAATCATATTACCAAACAAGCATTGGAACCATCACTTTCAGGTTAACGACACGGACAATCAAATCCATGAAAGAGCATCGACCAAGAGCATAATTTAACCTTTTTTTTAATTTCACAAAAAAATCAATTTATTAAAAGAGCAAAGATTGAATCACAAAAGAGAACAGTGAATCATCTTATGTAACAAAGTCATTTGTTTGCCTAAGCCTTTCAGGGGAATTAATTCTTATGGTGGTATGATAGGCCCTTTGACCAAGTAGTCAGAAGTTTTATTCTTCTAAATAAAAAATAATTTCAGCTCATACGATTAAAACAGAGCTGCTGCATGGGGGGGCATTATAGAGATGTAATGACATGTGTGTCTTTACCAGCACAACAGTAAAAAACAGCCAAAGGATAACTTCAGAAAGAACTTCCCGACCAGACATAACAGTACAATCCATTAACTATGCACTTCATCAAAACAAAATGGAAAAAAAGAATAGTAATGTGGTGCCTACAACTATTAAACACAAGGGAAGAAAAAAAAGGAGAAACATAAGACAGCAATGAAGAAAGTACCTTTGAGGTATCATTATTTGCAAGCAGATGCGTAAGTGTTTGGAGTACATTTAAAACTAATCTCTCCCCCTTTCCCTCGTCTAGATCGCTGTTAAGTAATGATACAACATGCAAAAAGCATTCCCCATCACGAAATAGAGCCTGGTAGTACTGAAACATTAGAACATAAAAAAAACCACTCAGTAAAATTGTAAAATGCATATTCATTTAAGCTAATAAAATTGAGAGATAAATCAACATCAGATGCATACTGCTTGATTAGCCAGAAGCATTTCTCTCATTCCGGCCAACATGTCAACAGACAGATCAACAAAAAATTTCTCCCGTTCTTTTATTTGCGTAAACATTTCCAAATACTTAGAGCATAACTGTAACTTTGCTTTTTTATCTTCCTCCGAAATTGGTATAATCTGAAAATTAACAATAATAAATATAGCAACATATATATTATACTTGCAAGATAATTAAAACTTAGATTTGAATTCCAAAGTTACGTTATAGCTCAGCCAAAATCAAGTAAAACTAAATTTTCACCTTCATGAGATCAAGTATGTGCCTAAGTACATCATCTCTCAAACCTTCTATCCAAAATAAATCAAACAAGCAATCAATGCTTGCAAAACTATGCAATATAAAACTCTTCGTATCTTCAGCAGATGCAAAAAACTTGGTAAAGAACTCCATGCACATTTTCATGCAACCAAACCAATTTTGCACGGTCTCAGGTGAATTGCATTTTGGTTGATCAGGCACTGATTCCAAAACTTCCAAGCCACTATTTACACTGGAGGGGTCCATACTTCCAGATCTTTTGCACTCTTGTGCTTGAACACAAGCAACTTGTAGAACCCGAGAGACTGCATTCAAGGTTTTACAGGAAGTAATAGTTTTCTCGGGGGAGAGCTGCAAAATACGAACCAAACTCCTCACAAGAAGACCAGCAATTTCAGGATTACAAGCAGAATGTTCAAGTGCATCCAGCAAAGCGGACAATTCAGTCTATAATCAAAATAAGAAATAGATATTAGATACAAATGAGTAACACACGCATGCGAAATGATATGCACACGGTAACTATTACTTTAGCAAAATAATAAGGCATAAAGCCAATTAACAAGACAGGTAGTACATAATTTAAAACAAATATCCAACGCGTGCAGCTTAGGAAAAACTTTTGACAAGTCACAGCACTTCTGTTCTGTAAAATGATTTTGTAATCTATTATCTATTAAGAACAAAATTCTACATACTTAAAAAATATTTTTTGCAAATCACTGCTCTCCGCTGCATAGCTTCACATACATTTTTCACCATATAGCTGTATTTTATCTCTCTTACAACAGATATGAAATCTGTGTTTAAGTCTCAATTTCACAAAATAAAAGATGCATCCTAGAGGGGGGGGACCCACCATGTTGTGTGTATTTCCATTAGAAGTTGCAGCAAATTCCACAAATGACATTATTTCCATCTGCAGACTTCTAACCCCATTGACTTCTGGTGTGTCAACTGTGCTACTTGAAGCAGACAATAATTCAGACTTCTCATTGTATGCAAATACCTGTCGAGCAGTTTCTTCTAAACCTGATTCGAAGTAAAAGAAATTTTCTGAAAAGATAAGATCCCATATTCCCTCTTCACGAAAATTTTCAAGTGACATGGGAGAAGTAGAAAGAAGATTTCTAAATGCATTGAGAACTGTGTTCTGTAAAATAGTGACAAAGACCCTGCAGAAAATGGGAAGAAAAGCAACAACAAAAATTAGTTCAGCATATGAAGTTTTTACTTCATAACCATAGTAAGAGAGTAATTTGCAATAACTGTTTTTTTATAGTTAATTAAGATTTTTAAGCAAACAGCGCAGGTAAAGACAATGGAAACCATTTATAAAATTCACCTTAAATAGCTTGGCAAATCACTCTGATTTGAGCAAGCTTTGATGCAGGGAAACAATGTAAAAAGAACCCTTGTGACCCATTTGATTGACAATTCACAATATGATGAGGAAACAGGCAATGCAAGTCGACCAGAAGATAATTGGATATTAAGAGATTTTGAAGCTCCAGGAACTATAAGAAATGAACAGAGACTTCTGCTCAGCATAAGGACATAATCATTCCAAAAATGAGAAAAAGAAGTGTCGGGTGGAAGGCCAGCAGAAGCCATCGCTGGATCAAATTTCATATTATTTTTATTTTCATGAATATCAAGACCAGGCACATTGACAGCTTGCTGTCCAGCAAAATCCTCCCCCTGTCTCAAATCTTGAAGAACAAAAGCCGGCGAACAAAAACTATTTGCAAATTTATGTATCCTACCATTTTCACAAAGAAATTGCAAGTTGTTCATGTTCCCAAAGCTGTATCAATGTCAAGGTCTCAAGCATCAATAATGTAATGTTAAGTTTTAATGACATTCAAGAAGAAACAAGTTTCTAAAAAGTAAAAGGCAAAACAAATGCAAAATGGATGATGTTAGCATATATTCCATGGGAATGAAATTCAGAGAGGAATAATCAAGAATGACAAACATATATAACTTGTATGCTATGAAGCACCGATACGCCTAAAAAGGCTACTGAATCGTATCTAATACGCCCCAATGCGCCGATATGCCGTCGATATGTATCAAAGGAGTATCGGAATTTTTTTAATTAAAAAAAAAAAAATGATACGTCGCCGACACGCCTCAGATACATCACATGACTGTTCAATTTTCAGCTTTCCCACCTTAATTACTATTCTCTAACTTTAATTATCTCCTCTCTCAACTTTAATTGATGCATGTAAATTTTGATGCACCCATTTAATTTATTAGCATTTTTCAATATTTGTTTATTTTTCAAGATTGTGCTCTGAATTATGAGTTTGGTTTATGTAAGATAATGATTTGCAATTTCCATTTTATTTTAATTAGCCAAAGTTTTCTCTTGACTTTGATTTGAAATTCACCACTTCTCTTGAGTTTGTGTTCAGATTTTAGTTTAAATATTTTAACTAATGTTTACAACTTTATTTTAATTTTTATATATGTAACTTAAAACGTATTGTATCCAATATTTTTCAATGACAGACATATCGCCGTGTCGGATACGTATCGTGTCCATGCTTCATAGCTTGTATGGATACAGACTACATATGTTTCAGAAATTTAGTATGCAATGGTGCTGATGCAAGGTTTTAAATTCATCAAAATGATGGTAAATGAAAAGTGAAAGTCATCCAAAATTATCAAAATTAGCAAAGAACGAAGGATACACAGCTTCCCTTAAAACTTCCAGAGCAAGAATATGAAGCTGAAATATTTTTTGCAACGGTTGATCATCCCTGCGAACAACCAAGCAAATCAATTTCTCAAAGACTATACAACAGGTTGTATGATATAATAATGTAAATATAATACCAACATATTGTGCTCAAAGAGTGACAGAAGCAGCAAAATACCAGATAAATTTACCTAAATACTTGATGCAAGTCAATACAGGTCAAACTTTAAAAGTTGCAGTAATCCCTTAAGAATAATGCATGTACAATTTGCTTAAGAGAACCACACCATCTCCTACCACTAAACCAACCAAAGAATAATTGGCTTGAAATACATGTAACAATACCTGAATCCATTAGTCAAAACAAATTTACGGTAAGTTGTTGCATAATTTGATGGAAAGCCAAGACCATCCAACAGCACTTCCAGCCCTCCAATACTTTTAAAATGATTCTGACCCCGGGGATTTGCAGATAAGGCCAAAGAAAGGATTTTCAAGCTCAAGTACTGAAGTGAATCATCCATCAACAGTTCTTTCAAGCTGAATCTTCTACAAAGGCGCAATAGTTCTGTGGCAAATTTAAGTTTGGTGAATACAAAACAAGTCCAACATGTCCTTATCTCTAGCATGTCACCACACACAAATACATTATGGTGATGAAGGGTCTACAGAAACCTACACCCATGCCATACATACCCATGCCAAGAAACACTTTGGCCTAAAAGCATAAGTTATTTAAAAGAGCTTCGATAATGTGCTTTATCTTTTAATTCTAGTTGGTAAGAAAAAAGGTCTTTGTCCCTTCTTTATTTTTAAGTTAAAAAGAGTCAATATATATGTAGTTATCTTGTACACACACACTTCAATGTGATTAGGAGAACTATGAGCAATACATGCCCTGGCCCCAATCTCAATGACAGGGTTTAAGCATAAACGGATTTATCGCACAAACAGTGAATGCATTAACATTTAAGGTTAAACTACTTTTGAAGTCCCTACAGTTTAAATAAATTTCAAAAGCTCCCCAATAGTTTAAAAGTTTTTAACAAGAAACTGATAAAAATATCAAAAGCTCCCCTTTAGTTTAAACGTATTTAACAAGAACCTTATAAAAAAATATCGAATAGACATCAATGATTTTACTGTTCTAAAATTTCAATTAGGTCCTAACAAACTATGAACGTTTATAATTAAGTCCCTGAGACCTGTAACAGTAACTTAGAACCTATTGATAACCGTAATCATATATTATGTCTGTCGGTCAATCTACCTATTTTAATATATATATGCACCCCATCAGAAACAACAAAAGAATAGGGACCTACTCAAAAGTTTAGCTGGAACTAAAGTAACCTATAGGTTAGTTTAACCAACATTTAATAATGCATTAGTCGAATTAATTGTACCTTTCATGTATATATATTTACCTAGTGCAGAACTGAATATGATTTCCCAAGTTGGAAAGTCAACCGGTGAAACAACAAATGCCTAATAACCTCAAATATCTAAATATAACAGATGCCTACCTTACCTACTAACCAATTTAGACCACCAGCTTCCATCACAGAAACAATTGCTTTCTGACGCCAATGTAACCTTGCTTCAGTAGACAAAACCTTTGAACTATTTGAAGAGCTGATTGCAGCATCAACACGTGAAATAAAGCCTACAAGACTGCAGAACAGCTCATCCTTTTTGTCTATATTTGAACCCAAGTCAATGAAAACATAAAATATTGACACGACGTATATCAGAATTTGTTGGAGCAGCTTAATTTTCTCCAGAACAAAGTCAGACAAACTTTCATCAGCAGAAAGGGCACCACTTATGGTTTTAAGTTGGACCACAGCCCCTGCAACCAATTGAACCCAGAGTAAGAATAGACCTCGCTGTTTTTGCCTTATAATAGAAAGATATTTGAATCAATAAATCGTAGCACCATATTCAATTTTGAAAGTATAGGCTTAGTATAATGAATGGAAGAGTGGAAAGTAGTATTTGGGGATTAATAATTGTCAAATATCAGAAAATTATTTTATTTGTATGCAAAATTGAACAAAATGTATAAGAGCGCAACATCCATTAAGGAGAGAAAATGTTAAAGATAATTAAATTGAGGAAAGTAAACTTCATATTGCATAAAATGGTTGAATGTTTGTTGCAATGAATAGATTCAACTGAATCTAAGACTTCATACGAGGCCTAATCCTACACCCAAGGGCGGTTTATCCTACACTTAGCTGTAACTAACACGAAGTTAGTTAGGCTCATGTGGCAGTTTGTATTTAGCCATGTGTCAAATTATTATTAACATGTGCTCAATTGTTTGCATAAAGGATAAAAGAAAATTACTAGAACCCTCTTGAAACTTTTTACCTCACACAGAAAACAAATAAAAAATCAAGAAGCAACTGTTGAATTATAACAATGAACACATAGATCTAAGCCTTGACATTAACAGCCTAAAAAATGCTAAAGGGTTATAGAAAAGAAATGGGCGAAGATGAAACTTACACCAATTTTCAGAAGGAAAAAAATATCTACACTTGTACCTAATAGATGCACACAAAGTAATCAAAATTAGGAACCCAAAAAAATTATTATACCTTTCATTAGTGCTGTAAGTTTTTGAATTCCACCATAGTATCCAAATACTCTACAATTGTATAATGAACGAGCAATAATTTTCAATGCATCCAAAATTAGAAACCCTTCAGATGTAATATATGACTTGGTTGCAGCCCCAGACAATTCTGTCGATTGCAAAATGCTGGTGCTCACTGAAAAAACAAGAGTAGACAAAAATTGCATCAAATTACATGTCAGCAGTATCAGTACCACAACGAGTAACAAAAATTACCCTCTCTAAACATTTAGGTCAAAAACACTTTGTCATGACCCTGGCATCTTGGGTTGCCCTTTATAGATGGTATTAGGCCCAACCTCTAATTTGTATTGCATGTACAAAACTAGTTGGACTTACTTATAGTGAATGTTAATTAAGAAAGAGGAAGGTGAAGATAATACGAGGATGGCAATATGCATCTTACACTCAGTGACTAGTGAGCTTAACTGTGTGACCTCATCAACTAATACCCGAATGACTTCAACAGGATGTCCAGCTGAGCAGCCAACGACGACATCATCAGCAGATGAAAATTTCTCAACAGAAGCAGACTCTAATAATATTCCTGAATTTACAGGTTCCCAATCCTTGTAGACAACTACAAATTGCTTGATGAAAACATGAAGCAACCTTTTTTTCTCCACCTAAAACATTAAAGACTTTTTGTGAGGAAAAATTACTAAATAAATGACTAGTGTCGTGAGGAGAAGAGAGCGTGAATTTAGCATCGTTCTCAACTGCAGCAATCCAAAAAATATTGAACAGAGATAATATATAGATAGCTAGAAAATAGAGCCAACAGATTGCATATCTTACAAGACTTGAATTTAAATGCAGTTTGTCGATCTTTGGGATTATATATTTGACAAATAAAAATCTAGGAAGCATAAATCCAATCATACCTTATCATCATTTTTCTGATATCGCTCCCAAAGAGTATTTACTATTGCCTCATCCCCAGCATCACTGGAAGAAGTCAATTCAAATGAAATCATGTACGATTAAATGTATTTTAGCAATATAATCACAAATTATTTTTTAAGTTATTTCTTTGGTGAATCTCTCTCAGTTTCTAACCAAATCACCCCCCCACCTACACAGTCATTGTTCAAAATCTATTTCATATGTAAAGCTCCATCCAAGCTGAGCGTTTTATATGGATATCAGTTATTAGCAGCATTAACAAAACAAAAAAAATCAGCATGCAAGGCAACCACCTCTGGAACAATCACTGTGTCCTTTTACAAAAGATCTGTTTTTTCCGGTTCACTTGAAATGAATTGGCAAGAGTAAAATGCCAAAATTATGTATCGATATGCTATTTGGCTATTATTTGTGTGCCAAAAACCCATTGGCTTTCAACCCCAAGTAAATCAAATGTCATAACATTTAGGTGGTGTTTGGAATTGGAAGAGTTTAATTGGTTTTATTTGATGACATGAACATGTATGTAAGTGTTTGGGAGAGTTTATAAAAAAAGCTTATGATGTGCCCGTGAGTTATTTTCAACTTATTTTAATCAATCTTTTAAAAACTGGACAGGTCAACAGGTTGAATCGGGAACTGGCCAGTTCATCGGTTGGTTTGATCCCGGTTGTACAGCAGCCTAGTTGAACCAAGATTGAATCGGTTTGAACTGTGGTTCAACCGGTTTTGTTTTTAGCGTTTATTTATTTATATTTTTTTATTTTGTCATTCAATTCAACTGTGGTTCAACCAATTAAACCACGGCCTGGAGGTGTCACCCGTTCGATCTCCGGTCCGGTTTTTAAAATACTGATTTTGATAAACTTCGTAAGATAGTTAAGGAAACAGTTAATGTGAAGCCTATACCCCCGTCCCGTCGTTGATTTCCATCCACCTCAAATTCTATTTTTACAGTGTAAACAAATGATAATGCAAATAGTTTTTATGTGCATATCAAACACAAATAGCTCATTGAATTAAAGTGAAAAGCTCTTATATGATAAGAGCTCAATTAAGTACCCAAGCTTCCCCTTGATAATTGAGAATAGTATTAATCCAAGACAAATAATCATTCTAAAATTTAGGGTAGACCTAACTCAATTCCACAATACATCAAAACCCACTTGTAATGTGGGCGTTGCCTCCCATTTGTGAACACTCTTTCACGCCATAACACTTCCAGCAAGGACTCTGAACAACCACTACGCGAGTTTCCTTCTTTAGTGAAAACTTAACTGGATTTTTCATTTATTCTCAAAATGCAGTAATGAAGAATCCCTGTTAAACAGCAATTCACTCCCGATCTCACGAGGCATAACACTTGCAAGCCCAACACTTTGGGTTACAATCCCTGTTAATGATATGATATTAACTATGAAGAATACGCAAGTGATCGTCCAACGCAATTTATTCCCATTTCATTGGAACACTCAATGAAAAATGGTATAAACGATAAAACTCCCTTTCCTAAAACACTACTCAATCGTAAAAGAAGCCAGCCTTGATAATCACCTAAACACTCTTCATATGTCAAAAGACATAAATATCTAACAGAATAACTTAATCTTCTATCACGTCCCAGTGAAACAGCAAGCATTACACATTAAATAATTTCAAGAAACTTATAATTCAATTCTGTGGTATTAACGTGAGCATGGAGCTTTTTATTTAATACTTTACCTGAAACGAATCTTAGGCCCAGGAGGAGAGAACTTCTGAGCATGAAAACCTGATGATTCACCACTATGCCCGGAGGAAGTTCTTCGTATAAGGTCAGCAACACCCTTAACGATATTCATCCTTCCTCACCGCGATCTATTTGTGAGACTTCATTCCAAAAACAACAGTTCCAGCTATCACTTCACGCGTGAAACTAATTTCAAAATGTGATATAACACAATCTAGTTCAGTGTTGCACAGTGTTCCAAATTCACAACAAACACTGTTCAAACCTAATGACAAAAAGTGAAAGCGAATTTAGTTGAAAAAAATCAGAAAACCAGTATCAATTTCTCAGTTCTTACTCTAACTTCAACCGTTGAATTATCTTAGCTCAATCAAGCTCAAACAAAGACATAATTGAATGATTTCGAAAATTTCCAAAAAATTTAACGAATTCAATTGCACTCGATTGAACGGAAAAAGAAGATTGAATGATCGAAAATGAGCATATACCTGATTAGAAGATGGAAGAAACGATGAATGTTAGGGTTTGAGGATTGAGAATTTGAGATCGGAGACGGTGATTCTACAGTAACAGCGATGCGAATCGATAATAGAATGGAATTAGGAGAAATCTTTTATTACCGTATGAATTGAAGAATGCGTGCGTAAGAGAAAGAAAGGAAAGTGTTGAAAACCAAAACTAGTATAATTTCGATTTTACCCTCGCTTTGGTTTTGTGTTAGTTATTTTCCTTTTCCTTTCACTCTAACATGTTGCGGAAATGGTGAAACTGTGTTCGGTGGCTGTAAGATGAACTACTTTACCAAAAAAAAAAAAATATTGGATATCAAATGTAATATTTACCATTTTAAAATTGGAAATTATTCACTTTTTATTCTATCAAAAAAATAAATTTATCGCTTTTTATAGATGAATATTTGTATTACTTTAATAATTATAGATTATTTTTTTATTACTATGATAATTACATCATATTATATTACTTTTTCTACTCAATATTATATTACTTAAAATATTATATTTGACCAAAAAAAATAATAAAATATTATATTACATATGTTTTTCTACATTAATTATATTACTTGCTTTTTCTACTTATATTATATTAGTTTAACTCATATCATATTACATTATCTTTACTTGATCATCGGTGTTTTCAGCCGTCAAAACACATTTACTTTCGGAAGGAAGTATCCACGTCAACATCCAAAAACTATAAGAGGTGGAAAGGTGATATTGAACTTGTATTACTTTTTATAGATGATTTTTATTAATGATAATTTTATAACGAGTTAAATATGTTTTTTGTCCCTACGAAGTTATCAACTTTTATTTTTGTCCAGTAAAAAGTGGCAATTTCTCGTGCCTACAAAATCTTCTTGCGTGCAGTCTCAATTCCTAATAAAATCAAATTTGTTTGAATATCTTTAAACTTTAAAATTTTTGAATGATTTTTTGTATGCATGTTCAGAACATTATAACCAGTTCTTTTAAAAATAAAATAAAAAATTAACATGGGATAAATTACATATAAACTTTTTAAATGTGAAAAGTTTGAGATAAGATTGATAAAAATATGAATCGAGAAGGCTTGTGCCTTCTTCTTGTAGGAACTTTTTATAGTGTTCTAAATATGTTTGCAAAAATATCATTAAAAAGTACATGTTTATTTTTAAAAAAACTCAGTATCTGATTCAAGAATCGACTAATCCGAGGGGACCAATCCCACCGCCCACTTGCGGGGGCCCCGTTTAAAGTCAGGGCAAGCTCTGTATGGACTTAGCCCACCGAAATTGGCACCAGAGGGAATCGAACATAAGACCTTTGGAGGAGCAAACTCCAAGATCCCAAGCCAACCACTAGGCCAACCCCAAATGGGTTTTAAAAAATACATGTTGATTTAACACTAGTTATGAGGATGAAAAACAAAAGTTTTGTAATTTTGTAGAGACGAAAAATGAATAATTATCCTTCATTTTATAGATTTTGATAGATAATTTCCTTTTAAGAAGTTAAATTAACACAACTAAATTGTCACCGCAGATAATCGAACATGAGATTTTGAAAAAGAACATGTTTCAGTATCCTAAGGCAACACCTTCAAGACAACCCAAGTGACTTATTGATGAATAAATAAATTTTTTAAAAAAAAACTATATTATAATATAAATCACATAAAAAAAACTCTCACATCCAAAAACGGAGGCAAGAGACATCCCTAGTTCCGAATTAACTAAGAAGGGAGTGAAAAATATACGAAGAGCGGGAACTATCATATACTATGAAATACCACATCAACAAAGAGGAATAGATCAGCTGAACGTAGGAGCGTCGAGAATATTAAAGACAACTTAGAAAGATTTGAAGAATCGAAATTATGTTAAAATTGTCATATTTTTTATGAAGATAATGACGCATAGGATCTTATACCTTATAGTTATGAGAAATAGACACTATGTATTTGCATGTTGATAAAGTGAAATTTTATTCACAATAAGATGTTGTGGTTTTTTTATACCACAATGATCCACCTTTGTGTATACATTTAATTTTTTTTTGCTGAAATGCACTTTTGGCCTCCTATGTTTTCCATCGTAGCAATTTTGGCCCCCTAACAAACAAAATGCAGTTTCGACCTCTTAATTTTGCCATGTTGCCTGAGAAGCCGCCACATGTCCCAAAAAATGGGTCATAATCGCAACATTTTTGTAAAGATAAGAGGACAAGAGAGAATATTTCCCTCAACATGGAAAAATTAGGGGGACAAAATTGCATTTTGTTGTTAGGGGCCAAAATCGATACAATGGCAAACATAGGAGGGCAAAAATGCGTTTATTTTTTTACAACATCACATTTTTTTGTCGGTGTAATGTTCTTTTATTTAGCAAAACTGCATTTGCGGTTTTCTAAGTTAAGTGTTTGTATTAGACAAGTCGTCTAACGTTTTTTTTAAAGAAGATAGGTCGTCTAACTTTCTTTTGTCCCACATGGTTCATTCAAGTTTCAAAGTTTTCGCATAGTTGATATTTAATTTTTTAAAAAAATTTTGTTGAAAATACTTGAGACTTTTCATGAGAGTAATTCACATGTATCGTTCTAAACCTAATTATAAAATTTTACGGTTAGACATTCTAGAAAACGTTATTGCATAAACGAGTGACGCGTCCTGCTCTTTGTTTTTTTTATTAAACTTTGTTCAAACTAAGGAAACAGTACCACAAGGTTTGGGACATTCTCCACCAAGTAGGTGACACCATAGTTTTTCAGCTTAAGTAAGCTCATGCACAAACTCGTTACAAAAAAAGGCTAATGTACTAAAAGGAACACCAGTCATTTCGGAAAACAACTGTAGACGGTCATCAATAATAAAAGGAGTAATGCCAGATAAAAACGAGAACCCTAATGTGAAGCAATTAACCACCACAGTTGTGCCAAATTCGAATATGACATTACTAAAATTTTCATCCATCATTGTTTGAAGTCCCCGTATGAAGCCAATAAACCTCAACTACCACTACTTCAGGCACCAAGTATGTTCTTTTTGACGTCGCAAAAACCATCTCTACGTCATGGTTCTTGATAACAAAGCCCCAACTCACCCATTCTTGAGGGAGACACCCTACATCAATGTTGGCCTTAAGAAAATTTTGGTTCATTCTTACTTCCTTCAAAAAATTTAAACATCTTGAGTGGTTTATTAAAAAAAGACCGAATTAAATCTTCCATTTCAAGACGACGTCTTAAAAACTCCTTAAAAGTTATCAATGCAGCATATTAAATATTTTTTTTATAGATGTTTATTTGAACCATCCAAGTGCTCGTAATTTTTTTTTATTAAACGAGTCAAATGCATGATCCATTTAAAGATAGTAACTTTATCGTGTAGAACATAATTTGCCAACGAACCCCATGACTATACATGTGGTTTCATTTCTTTTGTATAAATCAAATAGTAAAAAAAATTGAAAATCTGAAACAGTGACTTGGTGGTATACACGGTAGTGTAAATTCGATGTCAATCATGTCATGCCATTTATTTTTGCTCGAATATTAAAACATATAGCCCTCTCTACCATGGTGACGACAATGAGGTACTCTTAGGATTAAGTGGGAGGTCATTGACGTTTAGTCAACAATTTGGGTGTTTTTATTCTAACTCAACAAAGTGGATCCCAAGTCTTACGTATCTGTGAGTGGTTTAGAGAATCAGAGCTACGTAGTTCTCTCTCGCATCAGTGAAGTGGGAATGAAAGAACTGAATGAACTGTGGAGACATGTAACCTCTTATTTGTAGAGTTAATTAGAGGAGTAGTGGAAAGTGTAGGGTGGAGGAGCTGGTGGATAATGGAGAATGAATGAGTTAAAGGATTAGTGGTCTCTCACCACTCCGCCCGTCTAGACGAGTTAAAGGCACAAGTTGTTGTATATAGGTGAGTTTTTTCTCCTCGTATGTATGACTCCATGAGTTGATATAATGAAGTGCGTATCCATATTTTCTTGTGAGCAGAGGTTATATCCTTTATAGTTAGTAAGCAAAACATAATTATAGGAGAAAAGTGTGACGGTTACTAACGATGAAAAATAAGGTTTCCGCCATGTATAATGAGTACTACGTCGTCAAAGACACCGGTCGATAAAGGTATGGGCCTATGGGTCGGGTTCGTAGTAGCAGAGGGACAATGTGTGACAACTCATTGATATTTCAAATGACGGGTCCATGACATTTGGGTCGCCTGTTGGATCAATCCAACTCGGACAAGACACAACATACTACCCAATAATATTATCTCGATACACCATTAAACACTTACTAAACTTTCGACCCGTGCGACGCACGAGTCATATCGACTGTTATAATGATCAATAAGTTATATTTGACATGTGTCATGTATGTGTCTATCGAAAAACACAAATGTGATTATTAGATGATTGTTTCCATCATGTGCAAATTTGCACATATTAAGAAGTTTAAAATAATAAATTTCTATGTTTTTTAAACAAAATAATAAGTTTGTATTGAAACGTACATTTTATATTAAATATATAATTTTTTAATTAAAAATATATTTTTCAAGTTTTTTTTTTACTTTTAATTGTTTTAACATGTGCAATGCTGCACATGTTAGACAAATCCTTATTAGATATACAATATAGCGATAAAATGTGCCTTAATATGTCCTTCAACGACGTATGAATCGTACCAAATTTGTAACGTATTTGAAAACATCACTATTATTTCTCAAGTAATGATTGACTAATGTAATTTTGATGAGATTATTACAAACTCTCTTCGAATATAAATCTGATCCAAATGGGTTAAATTTACAACTAACTTCAAGTAATCATACGTACGATTGGTGTAGTAATCAATAAAACTTGTAGTATTAAAAAATAGCACATTAAAAAGGATTTTGAAAATAGTATTTAAGAATAGCAAAAAGGATTAGCATAACCGAGACTTAGTAGGATACACAACATCCATATGAGAAACAATGTAATAAAGAAAGAAAGAAGCAACTACATAAGGCTGATACAACAAAGATTAAACATCATACAACATTGATATTAAATTCAGTGTGATATGTTCTATATATATAAATTTCATAGTGTCGATATATTTATTGTTGTTGGGATTGACGTTGATGCTCAATGAGGCTGTCAATATCAATTAAAAGCAATCATACATAAAACTCAAACAAATTTTGTGTCTGACTTACAATCTTAACAGGAATGATTTATTTATAACATTTTTTTCTCTTACAAATGTTACATAACATGAACAAAGGATATCAAATATGACAAACATTGACTTTACAAAATCTGGTATGTTATCAAACATATCTCTTTTGGATGGTACTATACGTGATAGTAGGTCATTTAAGCCTCGAGAGATGAATATAAGGTGAATATGTTGGTTCATATTCCCATAAAGCCATATTTGTAAACGCAAAAATCGCAAGAAAGACACCAAAAAGCAATTGCAAAATCTCAACTCATGTGAAAACGAAAATGCAGATAAAGATGACATATTTTGAGTAAAAAAACCTCTTTGACAGTGAATGGGGAATTTTGTGACATTTATGACAGATTGACTGTCCATCATGGCTACCTCTTATGTAAAGGGTGATATCTTTGCTGTTATGGCAAAACAAATCTCAGTGTGTGTATATGTAGTACTTGAAATAAGTCAATTGTCCATTAAGCTCTTTCCTTTCGTGTTCCTCATAGGCATTCATCACTAATAATGATACTTAATGTGCATGTCTGTTTCCAATGCTAATTAATTATTTTGTTATATAACTTCCAAAAACGGTTTGAATGCTATTAGTACACATTTATATCGAGTTTGTATATTTCAATGGACAATTAAAACACACATTCATTTGTATTAAAAGGATTTGAGAATAGGAGGGTAATTCAAAATTGCTTTAATGTTGTTTTAAGAGTCACAATTGCTTTTAAATGAGAAAGTCAAATGATATTATGAATGATGATAGAAGTGAATTTTTGAATTTCAAATGAATGGATGATGATTAAGATAAGAGTTTATGAACATTTAATTTCTTTTAAATGAGAAGGTCAAACAGATGAATGATTTGACTTTGTTTGTTAGCGCTGAACTGTCATTCAAATTTGAAATGAATTGCCTTAAATCATTTAATGAATGACAAACAATTTGAAATGGAATGAATCTATTGCGTGTTAAAGAGATAAAGAAGTCAAATGTGTGAATTAAATGCAATAGAATAAATTCAGATCGACTGATTAGGAAATATGTGTGAATTAAATGCAATAGAAAAAATTTAGATCGACTGATTATGAAATGCTCTCAAATTTGAAATGAATTGCCTTAAATTATTTAATGAATGACAAACAATTTGAAATAAAATGAATTTATTGCGTGTTAAAAGAGTGAGGAGGTCAAACCTATGAATTAAATGCGAATGAGAGAGAAATTGATAGGTTAAATTTAGGGTTATGGTTAACTTGACCAGACAAGTTTTAGCAAGTAACATGTTTAAATTGATTTTCATTGTCACCACATCATACCCGAGTCCGGATCCTCTCCATTTCCAAAGAAAATGGGGATCGACATTTCGTTGCCTTGCGGAACGACACGTGGCGTAAGTTGTAACCAACGGCACGGATTTATTCTTTCTTTAAAAACCAATTAAATTAAT
>Ga0228711_1000843_pt1 | contig 41613 bp, 24 predicted proteins | sample MedpolnodulmetaG_2_FD_177996 | JGI IMG/M metagenome (GOLD analysis project Ga0228711, IMG submission 177996) | Root nodule microbial communities from Medicago polymorpha collected in Santa Monica, California, United States - brown nodules | ecosystem: Host-associated > Plants > Roots > Nodule...
CAATTATAAAACCATCCTTAAAAAAAAAAAAACCAATTAGGTTTTGGTTAAGACAGTGTTGTTTGCCGCTTCAGAGCACAAGAATGGAGAACGAAGTCGAACACAAACCCCTTCATCAAACTGTTGAACCCAAACAAATTGAACAACACAACGATTCAGAACCTGTAAACGAAGACGACGACGATGATGTCTCATCGTTTTCTTCAGATTCTGAAATCGACGACGCATTAGACTGGTTAGATTCAAAAAACGACGATTATTACGATTCAATCGACGGTACTTCCCTCAGTTCATGGCGCCCCAATGCTCACGGTGGTCACCACTCTCATTCTTCAACGCTACAGCCTCTTTCCAATCGTAACCAGAAATTCTCACATCATATTCGTGCTTCTCCCTTGGAGGAATGGGAAGGAAGAATGAATATCGCTATGTCGAATACTGTTACCACCGCGATTCGTGGAAGTGTTCGAGAGATGGCTATTGGTAAAACTAAAACTACTGAGAAAGCTGACCGTGCTACTGTTGAACAGGTAAACTACAATTACTCATAGTTGATGAGCTTACAGAGGATAAGGTAGCCGATTGAATTTGTAGTGTTTGGTAAAATGAACGCATAAGCTGGTTTATAAGGGCCTGTTTGGATTGACTTATTTTTGAGCTTATGCAAAACAACTTATGCAAATGAAAAAAATAGTTTATGGAGATTGAAGAAACCGTTTTCGTTAGTTAAAACTTATTAACATAAAAGCTTATTTATTTGCATAAGCTATTTTTCATAAGCTCAAAAATAACTCAATCCAAACAGGGCCTAAATATGAAATGACATAAAGAAGACTTGTTTAATCAATATTTAATTTTTTCAATTAAGATAAAATTGGTGAAACTGAGAAGAAAAAAATGACAAGTTATAAGTTAGTTGAATTAACTTATCAGAAAAACACTATATGTTGGTAAAAATAAGCTATAAGCTCGTGAGAAAATGACGTATATCAAATATGTATTGTTTAGTCATATTAGCTTATAAGCTATCAACCGTAAGTTAGACAGACCGTATATATCATTCTCTTTTTTTTCTTTTATATTGGAAATGATGAATTTGGTCCATGTCATAGAGATTCAACAAAATTTTAAGTTGGCTGTCGATGCCTAATACACCTTCCTTTTATGCATAGAAAGGCTACCATAAGCATAGTGGAGATGAGGATGTTGTGTTGGATGTGTTGTAAGATTAAATGTGATAGGATTAGAAATGGCAATATTAGAGGGCAAGTTGGGGTAACAGTAAACACCTATAGTTGAAAGGATGGTGGAAAATAGGCTTGGGTGGTTTGGACATGTAGAGAGAAGATTTTTAGATTCTGTATTAAGGAGAGTAGATCAGATGAAGAAGAAGACCTAGAAAAACTATAAGAGAAATTCTTGAGAATGATCTAGAGATTAATGAGTTGGATCGAAATATGATTTATGATAGAACATTATGGCATATTTTATCCATTAAGCTGACCCCATTAGTGGGATAAGACGTGGTTGTTGTTATTGTTGTTGGAAATGATGAAATCTGGTACATTCAAAAGCAGCACATTTCAATAAAATCTTTCTGATTTTTATTTCTAAGTGGAGCACTGGTTATGTCTTTCCCTTTTAAAAGGTCTTGAGGTTTCTTGTTTGTTGTATTCATTTTCAATATTTTGCGTGCAACTAACAATAAAACTCTCCTAGGCAATTGATCCCAGAACACGCATGGTTTTATTCAAGATGCTCAATAGAGGTGTGTTTCAAGATATGAATGGATGCATTTCAACTGGAAAGGAAGTATGTCATACACCAGAACCTTTATTTACATGTCTGTTTCAGTTTTTTTTTTTTTTTTTTTTTTTAAAATCTTTGGCTTTAAGGTTTTATGATGGGGATAATTGATTTTATATGTTATCATATTGATGATTTTTACTCTCTTTTAATTTTCTAACAGGCAAATGTTTATCATGCCACCAAATCCATTGTTTCAACTGAGAAGGAAGTATGTCATACACCAGAACCTTTTATTTACATGTTTGTTTCAGTTTTTTTTTTTTTGTGATCTTTGGATTACGGTTTTATGGTGGGGATAATTGATTTGATATGTTATCATATTTATGATTGTTACCCCCTTTTTAATTTTCTAACAGGCAAATGTTTCTCATGCTATGAAAACCAATGGTGAAGAACTTGAAATTCAAGAACTTGCAATTAAAATATACAAAACATCTGTTCTGGTATTTAAGTAAGTACTATAAGTGTTAGTTTGTTCTAACTTCTGTTATTACAGGTTATCTTGTACGATAAATTATTAAAAAGAATTACATACACAGGCTACTATAATCTTTTAATTCATGGACTGACTTTTATAATGTGATTGATATCAGGGATAGAGATAGATATGTGCAAGGAGATTACCGGTTTAGAAATGGGTACTGCAGGCATAATCCCCGAAAAATGGTTAAAACATGGGCAGAAAAGGAATTCAGGAATCTTAAGAGGTTTGCATTTGCTCTTATTTCATACCTTTTTGTTTCTTCTTTTGGATATAATTTTCTTTTCTTCTGTTGGATATGCACTTAGCTAAAAGCTGTTGAGATAATACTGTTGTACAATGTGATATACTAAATTACACTTTCAATCAAAATAATACGAAAAGAAGAATTGAAGAAAGAAGGAAATGACATACGCCATCCACAGTTTTTTTCCAACTGTATTATATTTCTCTGTTGTTAAATGGGCTCCTTTATGTATCATCCCTGAGCGCCCTTAGTTTGTTCTTTCATATATTTCCCATATAAAAAAAGTTTGATTACTTTTTTTGCCCAAGTGCAGGCTAAAGGAAGAAGGAATCAGGTGCCCTACTCCAATCCTTCTGAGGTTACATATCCTGGTTATGGAATTTATTGGTACTGCTTTTATTCTGCATTTTGATACAATCTGATTGTCCAATTAAAATCAATTTCTCTCAATTCGGTCTGTTATATCGAATACCCATGTATATATGTCTACATTTGATTGTAAAAGAAAGATGGGAAGTAAATTAAAGTAATATATGGTTCAATATTGATCAAATGCATTATCAGTCCTAGAAAATTCCAATTTCTCGCTGTGGCATATATAATCTCATTCTGGTAACGCCCTACTGCAGTTTAGACAGAAGAAATACAAGTAGGTATTTAACTGAAGTTCTCTGGTTATTTTGATTCATGCAGGAAAGGATGGCTGGGCTGCTCCACGTCTCAAAGATGCAGATTTATCTTTAGACAAGTTACGGGAGGGCTATGTTGAGGTATGTGATAGTGATACAATAGTCTAGTAAAGTTAGCATGGTTTAGAAGTTAGAATTTAGTTCTTTAGGAGGTTTCTTTGGTATTATGTTGTTGGGATGCTTTAATATAAGGTTCCTGTTTTGGAACTTAGAAGCTTTTTACCTTGAATTATTGCTAAGCTAGAGTTGTCAAATATCGATTATAGTGGTGGCGCTAGCTCACAGCGGAATTTTAACAAATTGCCATTGTTCTGCCGCGATACACTATTTTCTGCCATCTGTGATTGACAAACTGCTAAAAGGTCACTTGTGTGATTAAAGCTATTTAGAAGTCTACACTATCTTCTAGGGTATCATTCAAGGATTCTCCATGGAAACACTTATCACACATTTCTTATACCTTTCTAAATTCTAAAGGTTTATTCTGTTATGCTAATCTTTTAGGCTGACTTTATGAGCATTTGTATTTTAGATAATTGTTGCAATGCGGACATTATATCAGAAGTGCAAATTGGTGCATGGTGACCTCAGTGAATATAATATACTCTATTATGAGGTAAATACTCCTTTGGATGTTTATATTTTAAAGTCCGAGTGTCTCTCTATAAATTGTTTACTTATTTGTTCTTTATTTATCAGGGTCACTTGTATATTATTGATGTTTCTCAAGCGGTTGACCCTGACCATCCTCATGCTCTTGATTTTCTGCGTGAAGACTGTATTCATGTATCCGTAAGTACTCCTAGGCACTAGCTGTAAATTACATATCTCTTGTCCTCTTCCTCATGTGTAGGGCTAATAAGGAAAAAAATGTGATTGAGTACTTGTTTTACTTGCAGGATTTCTTTAAAAAACACGGCGTAGGTGTCATGACAATAAGAGAACTTTTTGAATTTATTGTTGATGCATCGATTTCTGATGATGCTGTAGATAGCTATTTGGAAAAGGTATTTGTCATTGGTATGTGATTGTTTTCATTCTCGGAACAACTTCAAACATATTTTTATAGTCTTAAATTTTTTCCAGGTGCAACAAAAAATTTTGGCCAGAGGAGATGTATCTGCAGAGGATGAGATTGCAGACTCGGTATTTGCGCAGGTAACTTGCCTTACTAGGTCGCTTTTTGTTTGAATGTGAAGGGAAATGCAAGAAAATTAAGGAAACACTGAAGAAATTAATTTAGGAAGTATATCTATAGATATTTGTATTGTTGTCGCGAAGATCTAAACATGGAAAGCTTATTTATACTTCTAGAAGCTTTTAGAAGGTATACAAAAAAAAAATGCTTTAAGCAGAAAGGAATAGCAAACTATGGAGATCAAGTCTCTCAGGATACAGGAACTAGAACACAACAATTAATTAAGACACACTATGATGCAACAATTATAAGCAACGTTGTGAAAATCGAGATTCTACCTAGGATCGGGAGGGGGTTGAGAGATTGTAACTCGAGGATTGCATCATGGATCATAAGATCCTACCATAGGGAAAAGTTATATGTATGTGCATATTAAGTTCATAGATAACTCAAAAGACAGAGTTCATAACCATAGTTATAGAAGTAAAGTTCATAAATAACCATAGAAGGAGGAGTCGCAGGTGGCAGCTCAAAGAACTGATGGAAGAATAAGGGCGGGAGGGAACAAAGGTTGTGCAAGAGAGAACAGAGGTCGCCGGTGCTGTGGATTGTTGAATGACTGACCTAATAAGTTTTTGTTTTTCAAAAACCTGGTCATTTCAGGAAAACCCGACCCAGATATCAAAACAATCCCATTTTTGCGTCTTTCCGCCCTCTTCAATCCCAAGGGCATGCTGGAAAGATTGCGATTGTACCCACAGTGAATTCCATGTGTTACACAGCAGAGTGGGGGGGTATCGACTCGTGCAATCCCAAATCATGATTGAGATTTTAATAATATTGACTCCTTGAGTATAAGCATAACAACTATTGTAACACTTCTATGTGCTAACAACTGATTCTTCTAAATCTAAGCATTCTCATTTTAGTATGATATTACTGCAATTGTTTATTATTAATATATATGAGAATAAATCATAAAAACGTAGAATTCATACTTCATTTAACCCTCCAAGTTCATTACTTCTTTCTAAAACAGTATGAGCTTGATTTTGATAATTTTTTCAATGTATTTTGAACAACTAAAAGCACTAGTCATATTGGTGTATTTAGCACATTGATTTTTTTCTCTCCATTCAGACATGTTTATTTTCTTGAATGCTTTACAGTCTTACATTCCAAAGACGCTAGTCGATGTTAAGAATGTTGAGGAGGATGTGCAACGTATAACAAGCGGCAAAGAAACTGGGGATTTGATTTATCAGACAATTACTGGACTTAAACACGCACTCACAATAACAGAACCTTCCCTGCAAAATGGTCAGCAAAAGCCGAAATCAAATACTACAGAAGATTCCCATGTCGTCTCTGATGGTAAATCTAACCTCTTAGAAGGTGGTGCTGAGTCTCAACCCGGTGAGGACAAAGAAGATAACATAAGCGATTCTGAAGAGATTTCATCTTCTGAAAGTGATTCTGATGCTCCGCTTGATAAGAAAGTTGCTAGAAAAGAAGCTAGGAAAGAAAATAAAAAGAAAGTGAAAGAGGAGAAAAGAGAGGCCCGGAAAACTAAACTCCCCAAGGCTGTGAAGAAAAGAAAGAAGAAATTGTCTAAGGCCCAAAAGACCAGATAGACACTAGTTATTTGTTATGGCCATCTGAGTGTAGGTTTTGAATTCTTAGATAAAAGTTTTAAATTTTAATACAGTCAAAGATATGGAAAAAATAGTGATTTTGTTTTCTAAGCATATATAAGGAGATGTTGAAATTAGTTTTGTTTATCTTTCAAGTTTGGTGTGTTATTCAATTTTTATGCAGACTTCCTCTGTATGATCAAATTGGTGTTGATTTAGATTATTTTTTAAGCATTGTGAACAAAACCACTTAATAATTTTGTTGGAAAAGATAACCTCACAATGAAAACATGTACTAGGGCATTGAACCCCCTTATAGCTCAAACGACAATTGCGACAACAACGCTGCATCTGAGTTTCCAACAACATCCAAGAATAATCAAAGGCATAAATGGCTTTTATACTTTTCCACATAAAGCTTGGATTGTGGCCTAGCCTTGGTCTGCATCCAAGAGGAACCTCATTTGGGTGATGCTGATGTATTAAACTGTGTGCGTTCACACAAATTATTATACAGTCGAATATGAAAAAGAAAGTCACGATCAGAAGCACATACGAAAGACGTCATGAAACACAAATGTATATAATTATGCATTGAACAATGTAATCTGAATCACACAAAACAATGACAAGTAGAGTGATGCATATAAGAAAATATTTAGCCATTTTAAAAGTATTGATAAATATTCTGAGAATGATGTGAAAATTATGAATGAAGGTGAAATATTTATAGAATGAATTTTGTAAAGTGTCAGTTACTGTTGTCGTTACTGTTACCGTTGATTATATTGTTTATGACCGTTGGTCAATGAGTAAAATACTTTAATTGTGTTCCACCATCTAAGCTTCTGATAATTTTACTGCTCATTACCGTTGGATAGTGAGCAAAAAAAGCATTGGGTGTTTTCCAAAACATACAACTAACCAACTATTTAGATGGCTTAATAGTACTCGAAAATTTAAAAAACCACACATTAATATCAAATCAATATTAAAATATATCAAAGATGAATTAAGATGGATTTGGATTAAGGTATATGACATGCATCAAGGTAAAAAGAGCGTAACAACAAAGAGAGTTTAACAACTAACATAATATGACAAACTTTTAATTGAAAACCACAAATATATTACAACAAATACACATAAAGAACCAATTCATTGGTCACATAATTTTATTTAATGCATTGCACAACTTTAGACCCTATTGTTTTTGCTACTCCTACTATATTGTGGGATTCAGTATTCAAAAGACTCTTACTGTGATCCTCTCAAATTGTCCCAAGAGTTCCCTGCAAAGCAGTCCTGAAATTGGTTTAGCTTCTTAGCACATTGTAAACCCCATCTCACACCTATGGCTTGGCAAATAACAGACGCCAGCGTCATTTGCTCTCTTCTGTATTATTATAATACTTTACTTCAAGGAATATTGGTCCATAAATTAAGCCACATGGTCACTCAATTGAGAGGAAACCCAGATGAGCTTAGTCATTTGGCAATGCATTAAAAAAAAAAACTCCTACAGTACCCATAATTTACTGAATGCAACACAGTAATGCTGTTGCTAACTCTCCATCTACTCCCTTTGCTTAGCCACCTCAAGTGTATTTTAATTCGCGTATTGACTAAATTGAATCTTTGAGTCTATTATAAGAATTTCAATGTTAGTTTTTGTTTTATTTTTTCATTAACACAAATCTTGGGCATATTGCCATCTATGCAGAAGTTGATAATTCTGGTGCACACAAGAGTGTACTACCAAATGGAAATTTAAGGGTTAAAGTAGAGCATTAAGTGAAATGTTATACTTCTAATGCATTTGGTTTTCTATAATTGGTAGCATGGAACTGTCAATATGTCTCTTTTTTTTTGGCTTTTAGCACTGCTTCCGAACCCAACACTGATATTGATACGACACATAGCCACCAATAACAGTTTAGAAAATTAAAAGTTGTTGTGATGATAAATATTACTCCCTCCGTCCTATAAATAGATGACCTATTTGACAATGTGCATTATTGTCTATTGACCTGATATACTTTAACCATATTGTTTTTACTAATATACAAAGATAAACAATATCATAAAAGATGTTGGTTTTGTCTCGATAAATATTTTTAAAATATTAAATTTTCATATTTTTTCTACGAGAGGATTAAGATATTAAAGATAAAAAATATGAATTGTATTAAACACAATTTCACCCAATTGTTGTCACTCCTCAATTAAAGGGGACCAAAAACATTAAAATGTTTTTTTAAAGAAATAAACTTATATCATTTTGTTAATCAAAATGTGTTTAATACAATTTAGTATATCAACCAGAATTCAGAAACTAACTCGTAATGGAATTGCCTTATCTAACTTATGGACTGTCTCATTTGTTTGTTTACGCACAAACTCAACACTAGAGTCACATAATACTAGCAGTCGAAGACGTTGAATAAGTTATCTTTCATTATTCTTTTCATTTCATGTTTTTATTTTTCCTTAAAGGGCTAACATAACAATTCTTAATTACCAATAATACATTAAACTATTATTATGTAAATCTTAATCTTTTAGTATCTTTAACCAATTCAAGTCACAACTTCAACTACTTTCATTTGTGTCCATTTATAATGGTGTAATTATAAACTACCTTTGTTTTCCTTCCCGTTTCATCTAACAAAACAAAAGAATATAAGTTTATTATCCTTCCTCAAAAAAAAAAAAAAGTTTATTATCCTCTCTCAATAAAAATCAATCTTCACTTTTGTTGCTTTTAAATGTAAAGTCAATCTTATGGTTTGTTGAACAATGCTTATAACATGTGCTCTTAGAATGCATGTTAAGAAATTCAAACGGACAAGTTGTGTTGATTTTTTATTTTTTTTAATTTTTAAATAATTAAATTAACAACTTCCAATACAATAGTTTTATATTGGTTATCTAACAGGTGATCTAAAAACATTTGTTCCCGTTAGTCTTTATTGTAAAGTGAACCACCGCTTGAATATCACTAACGTTTCTGTTGACTTCATAATCGTATTGTATTTATTTTATTTGTTATGAAAGAAAAAGAAAAGTGACGTTTCAGTTGACTTCGTAATCGTATTGTAATTATTTTATTTGTTATGAATGAAAAAGAAAAGAAAAAGAAAAGAAAAAAAAATTGGGGCAAATTTAAATTAAAAGTTATGCTCATAAATGGATTTAAATGATTGATTTATTATATCCTAACTTGGGGTCAATGCTTACTTCATAGTATACACAATTATACCAAAAAATAGTAAATGCACATAAATTTAACCTATAAATCCAAGAGTGAAGGAAGGAGTATAGTCACAACTTAGTAAAGGAGAGAAGAATAGACACTCAAGAGGGTTCTCAAATGGCATATGAAGTCAATAACAAGCAAGTGATGCCGAACAATGGTGACTTGCCCGAACTTGTCATAAGGGAAATTCTTGTGTATCTTCCTATAAAGTCTCTATTTAGGTTCAAAAGTGTCTCCAAGCAATGGAATAATTTGATTTCAGATCCTTTTTTTGCTCGTTGCTATAGTTGTCGGTGTGATCACCCTCACAAGGCAACCTTATGGGCCATACACTACAATGATAATAGATGAGAATCACATCTCCTACTTTGTTTTTGGATGGGACCACCTATAACAACCTAAATTATTAATTAATTTGCAATTGTTCTTGATTAGTAGCGTCTTTTTTTTCTTTCTTTTCAAATAAGCTAGTGGCTATAATCGCACCCTACAAGTGTGAAGAAATAGGACGAATGGGGTTCCAATTCTGATCCATACATTCCATCGTTAATAGAGTTATCGATGGTTTATCGAGGATTCGAACTCCCACCTCTGCATATAATATGTATTGTCTCTAGTAATGAAACTAAGTTCATAGGGCAAAATAATATTATGCATTTTACTAATATCAACATTTTCGTTTTAGTCCCTATAAAATTTTCAATCATCATTTTTTTCTCCATTTTTAAGTAAACTCGTGTGTAGTCTTTGTACTTTCTAACAAAATTGTGCGTAAATGTGTAGAATATTATAAAAGCCCCTCCCAAGAAACATTAGAATTTTGACAAAATATGAATTAAAAATGAATTTTTAACGGCTAAAAGTATAAATATTTATATTTAATTCATGTTTTGTTAAAAAATTCTTTTTTTTTTAGAGATTCTTATAATATGGTAAAATTTTCTGCAAAATTTTATTCAAAAATAGTATTCTACACGTGAGTTTACTTGAAAGGAGGGATCAAAAGTGAAGATAGATAACTTTTGAAGGACTAAAAATTGAAGAAATTTTTTAAAAGGACTAAAACAAAAAATTAGTATATTTATAGGGACCAAAACCATATTTAACCTAAATGCAAATATCTAATTATGAATAATGTCAATTATCATTTTTTTCTTCATTTTTATGCAAAGTCAATGGATCGCTAGTCAAACTACTGATTTTTTATTGTTATTATTAAAAATAAGATATTTATTCATTTAAATCGGTATATCACATCGAAAACAATACAAATTGTGCATTGCTAAAATTGAAAATGATGAATTTGCGAACAAACAAATACCTAAGTAACTTGAATGATTTTCTAATTGAACAATTAAAATAAATTGTATTTAATTAAAACAATAGACGTATGTTAACAGCTGTATAATAAACTACAAAGGGTAACTTCTTAGCATATTATTTTTGTCACCCATTACAATTCAACCTGATTCAATAGATTAGTCTTTACAGTTACACGTAGATAATACTCACACACAACAAAAATAATGTAAAAATGTAATTACACAAATACTAGCCTGTAGCCAGAAAACAAAAGGACATTTACCAAACAAAATCTAGACCCTACTATTATTGCTACCCCCATTAGATTGTGTGCTTAGTTATTAAAAGACTCTTATTGTGAACCACTGTGGTCCTCTCAAATTGTCCCAAGAGTGCCCTAACATGCAAGGAAGTTGAACATGCAGGATAAGCATGGAAGGAATAGACCTCATGCTACTCAACTCTAAGTCTTGATAATATATCTGCACATTGCACAAGCATCACCTCCCTGAGAGAATGAACCAAATATAGGGACCAAATTTAAGATTTTGCAATCTTCTTTTAATGTCACGTGAACATTTCAAAAAGTCCAAGAGGCTGCATGAACCTCAACTAGGTTTATGCAGCCTTGAAGATCCAACTTTTCAAGATTTGGACTTCCAGTGAAATCTGGTGTTTGATGTAGATATTTGGAAATTCTCATATTGGTCTTCAAATACCCGCAAAAGTGAATTTCCTCAGATTCTGTCCTTAAAAGTGCACACATGTTGTTTATCCTTGAATCAATTCCAACCAGTTTACAGTCATAGTGGGACAATTTGGGTTGTAACCTTTTCCATACCTCTGCGAAAAATTCTCCAACAGGTTCTGTTTCAAGTCTATAACGAAAATTTTAAATGATTAAACTAATATTTAACATGAATAATCATAAAGGAACAAAATGATCATGAGTGAAGAACTATTTTGATTATGGCTTCATTCTATATCTGTGTTGTATAGCATCTTACTTTTGGCAATACTTTTATATTACTACTTGATTAATAAGGTTATGTTAATTATATTTCTTGTCTTAAAATTTTAAAACAAGTATCCCCAAAAGGATTTTGTGCCGCTTCTGATAACCCTCTTGTTGAATGAGAATCAGGAATTGAGAGAAAAATTAATCATTTCTTAGTTTTAAATTGTGTAATCTGACACAAAAAGTTATTGCACAAGTATATAACTAGAAGTTGCGTGGCCAAGAGGGATCCTGTAGGGAATCAAGGGCCACTAAGATTATGGCCATCGTGGCCACGTTGCTGGGACTTATGAAAAATGTTAAGCTTAATCGGTTGACCTTACCTACGTGGTATCGCAGCCTATGGCGACCAAGAGGCTCAGTATACTCAGCATGTGACTTCAGTACGGTCCACAGTCCTTCAAGCAATGAACCTAATAGACAAAGCAGTTCGCCATCCCTATCTCACGAATGACTTGTACATTCCAACAACCAAGTTAGCTACAGGTAGTAAGTTAGAGGCCAATAGTTCATGGACAAAAATGAGATTATTTTGATCTTATTATCTGCATGATATAATAAAAGCTACTGATAAGTTTATAACAAATAGAAGAGAGTACTAAAAGCAATCGCTCTGTAGTGCAGTCAGATGTAGACTGTTAAATTAAGAGGAATTTCTCTCGCTCTTAATTTAACAGCCTAACACTCCAAAGCTGGCTGTCGATGATCTATTTGTAACATTGTGCCAACTTGACAAATTATGGGTGGTTATGGTTAAAATATCTATAATTGATTTTCTCACTTGACTAATTACTCACTTTAAAGTTGTCCATATGTTCTAACAATATCAAATAGAATAGGGATATAATAAAACTTACTGAAGCCTTGGAGCTCGAGCAGACAGGTCTTCAACCTCTTTCAAGGCCTCCCTCCACTTCCGAGCCTTTTTGTTGTCATCTCCAAACCTTTTCGCAATGCTTAGCAAAATTAAGTAGCTCGAGGATGTTAAGTAGAAGACAGGGCAAACATAACGACTGAATTGGATTTGAAATCAGAGGATGTTAAGTAGCTCGTACAAGCACTACGCAAAGAAGTGGAGTCAGGAGACAAAACCACCATGACAGAAAACTTCCCCTCTCTTAAGTTTTCTGTCAGTCCGTGAAAACTGTTAAGCCGCTTCCTTTAAATGTTGTGTAGAGGTGATCAGTGAATTTGTTGCATGTTTCTTCTTCTCTTAAACTAAAGAGCACTTGAAATTTCCACGACGGAGAAGTGCTTGCCACGGCCATAGGAAGGACTAACGAGCAATCAGAATTCACGACAATTTCTTCTCTGCTCGCACTAGTTTTCTTTTCTGCATAAACACACAACATTTATCTGCTATCTTTGTTTGCTGGTTTACAATTACATAATCAGTTGGGAATTTCAACTACTATACAAATGAACATTTATTAAGAAAATGAGAACTACTATTCATCGCGATAAACACACTCACAAAGGACTCACGATTTCTAGGCAATCACTTAAAATTTCTTCTAGCCGGAAAACATGATGCTAGTTAGCATTACTTATTTTGCCATGTTATCAGTCCCTTCACGATGCTTTCACAATCCCGTTTCTCGCGAAATACATCATTTTCCTAAGAATATTAATTCCTTTGTAATTGCAGAGCTAAAATCATCAGATTACTCCCCTAATCATAAAAATTTATGTCACTTTCCATAAACATTACTACTAATTTCTTTGCATACATACAAATAACTCTTCCACCAAAAAATAAATGCATGTATTGAGTCAGAAGCATTTTTATATATAAAATCTAAACTGAAAGCGAGAGTTACATACATCAGAATAGAAACAACCTTTTAGTCCCACATCGTTTGAAACAAGCACAACTCAAATGTTTATATAACGTACACATAGAGCACCGGACACGACCTTACTTGAACAGGATCTGTTCTATAGGATCGTACTACTGTGTCCTTGATTTCTAAGGAGACAGGAACATATGTCTGGATGATGAATGACAACCGTGCGATCAGAGCGTGATTAATGGCTGAGATGATTCTCATGTTGAGACATCATCATGTGCTGTAGATGATCGTTCTCAGACACATGCTGTCTGGGGTGGTTGCATGGTGTTCTTACAGACCAATTTTTTGTTTGTTTGTTTTGTTTTGCAATAAATAACAATATTTGATTTACCTTTGCTTCCAGAAGAACTGGGTTGAGCTTCTCTTTGTTTTGGAGAGGATAATGAGTCATGACTCATGTCCCCTTCCTCCCTCTACTCAAATATAAGTTGATCATTTAGCTTCCTCCTTCGAAGCATAGATAATTTAGTTTACTACTAAAAGAAAACCATTCATGCAGTGCAAATTTGAGTGAGAAAACGAAGCGTTTAGAAATGGATCAGAGAGATTTTGTTGTATCTTTTTTTGGTTAAGGTCGTGGTGTTGCCACGTAAATAACCATGTTCAAGCCAGGGAAGTAACAATCTTTAAAACTGTGACACGTTTTTGAATTATTATTATCAAGCTTAAACACCTTTTATCCTTTATCTTTAATTTTAGGTTCATATTGATCTCTTATTTAAAAAAAGTTGTAAATACATTCTTTTATTTGTTTAATTGACATTATGTTAGTCATTTTCATTCATCAAAAGCTAAGAACATCAACTGAGGTATACATGACATGTAAGTAAGCATTCTCTTCTTCCGACTTTACCAATTCTCTTATAAATTAAAATTAGGGTTCATTGGAACCCATTTATCCTCAAATTCTTTACCCCAAATTAGAGATTGAAACCAATTTTCTTCTCCTTTGAGCTAACATGTCAAATTCACAAATCAACTTTCTTTTCGAAATCTTTGAACAATGGTGCAAATGATGGATCTAACACAAATTCACATGGATCTCGTACATAAAAACCACGAATTCTCATTAAAATAACTAATGTGGTACCAATTAAACAAAAATAAATGAACTATCTGCATATTTTTTTTAACAAGGGATCAATATGAACCCCAAAATAAATATAAGAGATCAAAAAGGTGTTTAAGCCTTATTATTATTAGGTTCATTTTTATATTTATTCCTACAAAAAGAGGTTACTTGAGTTTTGGTCTTTGAATTCGTTAATCCTTTTAAATTTGTACAGCAAATATTAATCATTTGACTTTGAATTCCTTAACCCATTTAATTTTCCGACTTTCAAATTGAGGTGATAACATTTTTTTTTTTTGAACGGGCCAGTGATTAGGGGATTTGCCTTTAAGAGATAGGTTTCGGAGGTTGTTTGATTTGTCTGAAAATAAGTTGCTGACGGTTGCAGACATGTTTACTTTAGGACGATGAGGCGTGGAAGTGGCGTCGTAGGTTGTTGGCAAGGGTGGAGGAGTTGGTAGAAGAGTGTAGAATTTTACTTTAAAATGTGTCATTGTAGGTTGATAATGCGGATTACTGGTATTGGAATCTAGACCCGTTAGCAGGGTAGTCAGTTCATGGCGCGTACCGTTTCCTTACTAGTTAGAAACCACACCATTTTCAGCAGTGTTAGACTTCACGTGGCATATAGACGTCCCTCTATAAGTGTCTTTGTTTGCCTGACGACTTTTCAGAAATAGATTACCCACAAAGGATAATCTGGCATAATCTCTTCCCACTCTCAACTTTGTGTAAGCGGTTGTTGGACTCATGAATCAGCAAACCATTTTTTCTTGACGTGTAATTTTTTCAGTTCTCTTTGGCATCTCGTTCGTAGTTGGCTTGAGATTTATTAGTTGATCCATCTGAAATTGTGGACCATTTTGTACAGTTAGATAACTTGAAAGCTTTTTCAAATTCGCAGTGGTCTATAATGCACTTAATTTGGTTCTCTTGTGCATGCTTTGTTTGAAAAGATTGTAACAACATGATTTTTAATAATAAAGTAAGCTTTAATTATCACCTATTGGACAAAATTAAGTTAATTTCTTACGGTTGGTTGAAGGCAAAATTTACTTATATTGCTATTGACTATTATGGTTGGTGTCGAAGCCCTTTTATTTATGTAGGCATATGTTAAATTCTGTTTTTTGGGTTTTATTTCAATTGTTACTCTTGTAAGACTTTGGTGTTCTACTCTGGTAAGTCTAGTGCTAGATAAAATGATGTTTTGTGTTAATATATTCCATTTTGGTTTGTTAAAAATAAAATATATATTTAGTGTATTTTGTGATGACATTTGTATTTATGAACAATTTAAAATAATAATAAACAATTAGTTTAATCCTTAAATTACTAATAACCAATTTAATCCATCTATAAACTATTAAGATCACCTAAAAGGTCTTAAAACTATTCTCACGTCCTACATCTTTCGATTACCAAAATTGGTTGTTGCTTTCATAGTTTAAAGATTAAATTGATGCCTATCATGATTAGTGGCAACATCCGCTTCCATGTACGGGTGTTCACTTGTTATTTATTTTATCTGTTTTGGTGGTGTCTCTCTGTTCACGACACCTGACTTTTGTAATCTTTGAGCGGTGTTTTTCCTTAGCACACCTTGTGTAGGGATTTGCACCGTTGTTGTTAATATATATCATTTTGGTTTGTGAAAAAAAAGACTAAATTGATGCATTTTTATAATTTTAAGACCTTTTAGTTGATTTAAATAGTTTAGAGATTAAATCGATGAGAGAGTAATGATTTTGGTATGAAATTAACCGCTTATTCGACCTAAAATTAAGGACAAAAGATTAATTTTTTTTTTTGGTGGTGGCCGGAATTTGAACCTCACACCTTGCATATATTATACATTGTCCAAACTAACTAAGCTCACGAGGACAAGGATAAAAGGTTAAATAATTTGAAAGAGACTCGCTCAACAAAAATATAAAAGAATAAGATGACATTTCAAATTCTCAACGGACCTACCACATTTGCATAATAATAATATTACAATAAGCATATATACCAATAACCAGAGTACCACACCAATAATAATACTTCACACCTTCTAAACATATCTACATCATACAAGATGAAAACTACACATCAGTACACCACAATATTTTCAATCGCTTTATAACCGATCATAAACAAAGTTATGTGTGAATTGTGAAGGGAACAATTAACCGGACATTCTTTAACAAAAAAACAAAAATACAGCAGACAGATGAGGTTAACAATCACATGCTCCAAACACACATAATAAACTAAATAAACAAATGAATCCCAACACTAATGAGTAATTACAGTGCCGACCTACCAAAAAAATAATTACAATGCCGTCTCAATGCCACACTTGTCTTTTATTAGGAGTTTACTATGTCTCATTCTACATGTTTTTTTTATTAATCAAGCTATTAAAATATATTAAATATTTTTTCAATTAGAAATAAATAATATGATAGTTTCCTCAAAAAAAAGATAGAAAAATCAATTTTTTTCTCATTAAATGTAAATTTAAAAAAACAATATTAATTATTAATAAATTTAATATAATCAATGAAGTCTTACATTAACCGAAGAAGATAGTAATATATGAAGGGACTTGTTAACAAGTGTCCTTAAGACACTTGTTAAGGATTCAAAAATAAAAATAATTATTAAATTTTATGTATAAAAATTTACTTTTTAAAATTTCAATATGTTGAATGCATAATCCCCAAGACAAAGTTTCTTATTTAAATTTCTTAAAAATATAATAGAGTAAGATGACAAAGTTTCTTATTTAAACTTTTTAACAAGTTTCTTATTTAAAATATTTCAATAGATGTAAGTTCAGTGACAATAATTTGATTTTGTGATTTATGATTTAAATCTTACTTTAGATGGTTGTAAAATGAGATTTAAACCATAAATTACAAAATCAATATATATTGTCAATAATGCCATCGTTATTAACAATAATTTTCGTTTCTTCAATTTTCAAAAAATATTATCTAAAATAAAAATAAAGAATGGAAAAAAGTGCTTTAAAAAAAAGAAGGCTTAAATATTTGAAATTCCCTACAAATATGGCGTACTTAGTTTTTGGTCCCTATATTTTTTTTTAGAATATCTTTGCAAATTTTTTTGTTTTTTAAAAAGGTCATTGGACCTATTTGAAGTGTTAGGTGGCACTCTAGCGTTGACGTAACACTTGTTGATTGTATTTTTTGTAAGATAATACTGACATGACAAATCAATTAATTTAAAAATACCTTTATTTGTATGAAAAATACCCTTATTTTACGAGGACCAAAAGCCAAGTAAGGAATGGAAAAAATTTGCTTAAAAAAAGAATGAAATAAAAACATTGTTGAATGCTTTTTTTTTTTAGTATAATATCGTTGAATGTTTATTATTTTAGTATTAAATTAAATATAGTTTTTTGACCAAAAAGAATAAAGAATAATATTAAATTGTGTTGAATAACATGGAACTGAAATACCAACGAGAAAACGGCTCCATTGATTGAGCAGTTGTTTTGTGAAAGAAAATTCTTTCTTTCTTTCTCAACTCGCTTTCAGTTTCTTCACTTCTTTCTTCCCTCATCAACACGATACACCAAATTTCAATTTTCAATTTTCATTTCATATATAAACAACAACACCAACACCAACACCATCATTCTTCTCCAAATTCACCCCCTTCTTCTAATTGCACCTCCCACACAATGGCAGGTGCAAACAAACATTCCTCCACCTCTCGTCTCCTCCTTCTCTTAACCTTCCTCCCTCTCACCCTCGCCGCCTTCGCTTTCCTCCTCCAATGGCGCGGCGGCGTCACCGACCCCGTCACCCGCTGGTCACCCGATCAAAACCTCTTCCCCGGTATGTCAACCTCCGATCACATTCAACAACGATCACAATCTCGTTCACATTCCGATTGCTCTAGTCTTTTCGCCAATACTCATTCCCCTTCTTTTCCTTACTTTCGTGATTGGACTCTTGATTTCTCCTCCGATCTCTCCCCTAAGGTATCTATCAATATCATTCTCGTTTTCTTCATCACCCTTCGATCTATCTTTCATTTTTATATTCTTAAACCCTTTTCAGATTCAATTTTTGATTAATTCTTTATATTATTATAATCTTCCAATAGTTTTTGTTTTTATATTTAATTAAATTCTTCATCTTGGAATTGTGATTTTAGATTTTACCTGTCTCGTTATGAATTTGAATTTATTTCTCTGAGTTTGGTCCGGAGATAAGTAAAATATGACCAAGAATTATTGCTGACATGAATTGAAATAAATGGGGTTCTTTGGAATGATTTGTCTTTACGTGGAGCTTATTAACCACTTGAGTCTGAGCCCGATTACCTGGTTGATTTGAAATTGTTTTTTGTTATGTTGTAGATATGTATAACAACGAGTACTTCTGCGAGTTTGGAGCAGACACTGCCATGGATTTATTATCATAAAGTTATGGGAGTTTCAAGTTTTTTACTTTTTGTTGAAGGGAAAGCTGCGTCGCCTAATGTATCTAGAGTTTTAGAAACCATTCCGGTGAGTTGAATTGATTTTGATGTCAAATGGTTTATTTGACAATACTGTGTTATTAGTATTACCCAAGTTTTGATCTTTGATTAAAATGATGATTTTTTGTTAGGGGGTTAAAGTTATATATAGAACAAGAGAGTTAGAGGAGCAACAAGCTAAAAGGTACATGCCTTTTCTTTTGTTTTTTTTTTTCTCTCTTCAATTTAAAAGTTTTGTTTTTCCTTTGTTGAGCTGGTGACTGTTTTTTTACATTCGTAACCGTGTCCGTGCCTTTAGTTATAATGATTGGAATAAACTACTATAGTGTGGATTATTTATTTTTTTTTCTTTTGTTATTTGAATGAATAATGTTGAGTAGTTTAAGTATACTTCATTGCTAGTGTGCTTTTGCGGATTTAAAGTTCGACATGCATTCTGGATTTGGCTTGGTTTTACAATCCAAATTCCATAGACTGTGTCATGTTTTTTGTTTTTTAGTTCAGATCATTGGCAGAGGTTTGTGTTTTAATTGTCTAATAATAACCATGTTAGTGTTACATATGGATGGCAATGACTCTTACATTTTTTAATCGTGTGATAAATATCTGATCTTATCACAAGATTCTCATGTGTTTTTAGATATAGCCTTGATCATTAAAAATAATCTTATGGAAGTGAGCCTTGTTCTGTAGAGCAGTGGTAACTTTTCTAGTTGCAAAAAAATGTCTCACATTGGTGGGAGCCAAGTATTGTGAATTGCTCTCCTTTATATGAAATAAATTGGGATATAATCTGTGCATGTTAAACAGTGTACCAAACACGGCATCAGGTTAGTTTGAAGTATAAAATCCATTCTTTGGATTTTGTTTTACAGCGTAAGATATCGGACTTGGTAGGTTTTTGTAATTTAAATAAATAGTCATTCATACAAAGACACAGGATTTTAATATTATGTGCTAAATTTTTTTACCTCCCCATAATACCGCAAACTATTTTGATAGGTTGATCAATACCTTATTTGCACTTTGAATTTTGTTTTGTACCAGCCGTATATGGAACGAAACTTGGTTGTCAAGCTTCTTCTACAAACCTTGTAACTATGAGTTGTTTGTAAAGCAATCTTTGAACATGGAAATGGCTATTGTCATGGCAAGGGTATGGAATTTTATTTCTTTGATTTTTTTTATTATAATATACTAGCATATATCTTTTTAAAGTAATTTATCTTTCTAAGATCTTAGTGTTATTTTTATAATATTATTTTATTCAGGATTCTGGCATGGATTGGATCATCCATCTGGACACTGATGAACTGATACATCCAGCAGGAACACAGGAATACTCCATGAGGCAGTTGCTATCTGATGTGCCTGGAAATGTTGATATGGTTATTTTTCCAAATTATGTGAGTTCAGGAGTTTTATCTAACTGCGATCTTGTAGCCCCTTTGATATTCGTTGATAATTATTACTTAAAAGCTGGAATGTTATTTGCTTCAGGAAAGCAGTGTTGAGCGAGATGATATCGCGGAGCCTTTCAGCGAGGTATTTGCTTAAATAGATTTTCTTAGTTTTCTAACAGCTAATTTAACTATTACAAATTTAATTTCTTTTCTTTTTGGGTCCTACTGGATTATTAGCTGTTGCCTTTGTTGTGCCATATGTTTTGTTTGGAAAAATTAAGTATGTACCTAAATCTGAACATGAATTACTGATTTTGTTTAAAGGCTAACTCTTTGATATAATTAAAAAAAATTGCGTACAATTTTTGGACACAATTTAGATCGACTTGTGAAAGTGTATCTGCATAGGCATTCACACTCGAGAGTTCTGTACATGTTTTACAATGAAACTTTTAAACGATGTATAAGTGCAGAAACAAAGTATTTTTGGCTGACTTTACGCATTGTTTAGTATTTATGCTTCATTACAAGAGCCTTTTTATAATGTCTATGGAAGTCTGATGAGAGTTGAAATTGAAGTTAAGCTTGTTGGAATTATGTGATTCAGCCACTCAGAAACAAAAAAGTCATTGGAATATACTAATAAAAAGTATATAAACATAAACCAATCTGCTTCACACACATTTTCATACGAATTTCTGGTATTTGGTTGTAATCTTTGGATACAGCTATATTGTTGACAACCTTGTAAATGTGGCTGTGGTAGTTTCTAAGGTTTTCCTTTTTTCATTTATTTAAACCAAAAGTTGAAAGTGTCTATTTCGTAAAAGGCTAAAAGCCGTTGGTGCAGATCCAATTTTTAGTGTGTGTCGTAGCCTTTTTATTGTTATTTTTTGTTCTTTCAACTATTTTCTTTTTGAAAACCAAGTATATTTGATTACATATTTAACTTACAATGTTGTCATAGGTTTCAATGTTCAAGAAGAACTATGATCACCTTCCGAAGGATGTGTATTTTGGAAATTACAAAGATGCAACTCGTGGCAATCCAAATTATTTTCTTACTTATGGAAATGGGAAATCAGCTGCTAGGATTCAGGATCATCTCCGTCCTAATGGTGCACATAGATGGCACAACTATATGAAGACACCCAAGTATGTTGATAATGCACATTGTTAATTAATATGAGCATGTGTCTGACAATTATGTATGTGTCTATGTATGTATATTGACTACAGCTTTAGTTTACTATTTAGGGGAGATTTTATTGAATCTGTATGTATTTTGGAGTTTATGACTATGCCTAGTAGACCTAGGCTAATCATTCAAAAATTTATGGGTATGTTGGTTTCATATCATGCAAGTTAACATATGGTTTTTTTTCAAGTTTTCTGCTAACTGTTGATCTTATATTGAATGGTTTTTCCAATTTGCCGGTAATTGATGCTGTCCTGAGTAGGTTGTCTTTATTTCTAGGTGCCAACATTTAATTCCATGTCATTTTAAGTAAAATGTATAAATAGTGAAGAATGCATTGTTTTAATCCATATTTTACACTGATTTGTATGCCAAATCTTTTAACAGTGAGATCAAGTTGGAAGAAGCTGCTGTTTTGCATTACACTTATACCAAATTCTCTGATTTGACTTCAAGACGTGATCGGTGTGGCTGCAAACCTACAAAAGAAGATGTAAAAAGATGTTTCATGCTGGACTTTGACAGAGCTGTAAGTTATAGATTCCCTTTAATGCTCTCCTTGCTTCGATATCTAATTAATAATTACTACTAGCTTCTTGAAGTGTTGTTAGTACTTATCTTCTGCAGTTACATTCTCCTTTTCCAAATATCTTTACGTCTATCAGTTTTTGCATCTTAATGTTTGTGTTAGGCCTTGAACTCAGGTCTCCTGGTGAAATCAGAATGTAATTCATGTTTAGTTATGTTCTGTGCATGGTCGGTTATATGACATTCCCTCAGTTTTTTTCATTTCTTAACATTGTAATTAATATTTAGTTATTTCCTCGTACTAGTAATTCATTAAACACCGTCACCTCTTTTTTCCTTGAAGGCTAAACTGCAGACAATGGTGTTTTTTCATTGAGTTTTTGTTCTACACTTTCTAGTATATTGGGCTGTGAAGTTAGGAAAATTTACATTTTGGGTTTGTTTGTTAGGGGGACAGGGAATTTTTACATTGCAACTGTGTAAAAATATTTATAGTCTCTGACTACTTTGTTCTTTGTCTGATGTGTAGGCTTTCATCATTGCTTCAACTGCAACTGAGGAAGAAATGCTTCAATGGTAAGTTCAGAAGTATGAAAATAATTACTTCAAATTTTTTACTTAACTAAAGATATAATTTTTCCTGGAAGTGTTGAAATTATTAGTTTAACTTTTTGTTTCATACATGTCAGTGTGGTCGGTCCATACAGTCATAGTCTACTATTTTATGGAATTATATTCATTCTTAGGTGTTAGGTGTAATTTTTATCATGAGCTGCGTGTAGGAATGAATTGTAAATCTGTGTGGAGGAGCTCAGGTTGTTCCTAGATGATTCACCGGCAGATATTGCGATAAGTGAAAATTTGGTTCCCCAAATAAAGATTCTATTGGAACATCAATATTTTCAATACAACAACAACAACCAAACTTTATCCCGCTAAGTGGGGTCGGCTCAATATTTTACAAAATAAATAGAAAATAATATTAGATACATAGATGAAGAGTATATTTTAAAATGAAACAATCTCAAACATATTAAACTTGTGTGGCTCGTAGTCTATCCTAAAACCATTTGATAATTTTAAACATAATAGCAGCCTCCTTTACATTTTAATTTATAGCACGGCAAAAATGCATAAAAATTTGTCTTCAAGTCGGTTTTTTTTCTTCTTCTTTCATTTAGGTATCGTGAACGAATTGTGTGGACTGACAAAACACTAAACATGAAACTTATGAGGAAAGGCATCTTAACTCGCATTTATGCTCCCATGGTAAGTTCATTTGCCTCAAATGCTTTATGGTTTCTCTCCAAGCAATTAATACTGTTATCTGACATAGTTATTAGAGAACATCCTAACTTTTGCTCCATAAAATTACCTTTGTAGGCCATTATTCAAAGTTTGAGGGAAACTGGTGTTTTTAGCTCTGTGGTTGCAAAAGCTGCTCAGACAACAATATCAAAAGACAATTTTTTAAAATCTGTGGAGAGTAGCAATTCAACTAGGAATTCCAGATCAGAAGTGTTATCTTCTAGAAAAATTGATGCAGGTGGAGTATCCCAAGCGATTGCAAGAAGAATCTTGGAGGTTATAGATGATTCAATTCCCTCTGCAATCCCACCATTATCTCCACCCGACCATGACGGTGCTGATGCTGATACAGACTTCCTTACATCCTAATGACTGACTCCTTGCCATGGCTAGAGATTATTTTGAACATGGGTCTGATACTTGAATTCTGGAGATTTTTTTTAAAGAAAGATATTGATAGAAGCACTTCTGGCCGTCATGATGGCCATTCCTGTTTCAGGATTCATGGGGTTTTTCCCGATCATTACCCAAGCGCTTGTGTAAATTTCAGGTATAGACTGTAGGGTTAGTGTAGGAATTATACAAAGCAGACTTTTCTATCTGTTCATTATTCTTTTCCTATTTATTTTGGGCAGATTGGGTGCGATTGTAATGGTAGTGGCTTATTCTATTTTTGTTCACACACATTGAGAGAGGTCTGTTATACAGGTTGAGATTATCTCCCCCAGTTGGAGGAAGGAGAAATGATTTATACAATGAAAATTATGTTGTCAATTTTTGTCGGCATTTGAATTGACTTCATTACTTTAGTGCCCCGCATCCTAAGGGAAGTGAAAGAGTTTAGAATTAATGTCGGTGAGTCTTGTCAATGAAAAGATAGTTAGAGGTCTGAATTTTTACGTACTAAAACATGTCTATAAGATTATCCCAAAAAAAGGGTATTACTATTAGAGGGTATACGTACCACAAGCCTAGCTCAACTCGCATACCTACACTATTGTGATCCTTTCAATATTTGAAATAATCACTAGTTAGTCAACACATTAATGGACATTTAACATGGTTATCTTGGTTAGGTAATTAATGCCCAAGCCTATGAAGAGGCTTTAGAAGGAGATTGAGCGTTTGGGTAGTTTCTGAAATTTGGGGATACACTTAAACTATTTATTGATAGGATAAGTACTTGACTTGGAATTTTAATGCTCAAAACCGGACTCTAATCCCACCGTTTTCCCTCTATAAGTTTCCTTCATTTGAAGGCAATCTATTTGAGGCACTGGCATACACTTATCATGGATATTTTCATGTTGTGAAAGTGTAACTCTTTTCTGTTGGATCCAACATTCCAACCTCATTGGTTCTATTTGATTCGGTGTCATAAGAGAGAATTTGGTGGATTTGACTCCCCAATTCCCAAATATTTTTACTTTTTTATAGGTTCTATTTGATTTTATTAAATCTTATCCGACTAAACAAATAATAAATATACTAAAAATATTGATGTTGTTTTTTAACCTTATTCATTTTGAGTTTAAAATATCATCTCATTGAAAATCTCTGAATTTTTGGCAAACTTTTAATCAGATTAGATACCTTATCCAGATTAGTGATGATTGTAAGATCTATTATGTGCTTTTTTGAGACAAATTGACTTTACATCTTGATCAAATGCTAGAAATAAGACTTTGAGCAGAAAATTTGACATATTCAAAACTTTCACAGAAGAAAATGTTGAGCTTTTTAAGTAGCGGGCAACCAGAAATAAGACTCTCAAGAGCATTGGACTCGAACCTAACTTCTTCTATAAGCTAAGTTCAAGCAATCTTTTAAAGCCACAAATATTAGGTGGAATTGACAAGTTAAATCCGCTAAGTCTAAGGTAAGTCAATTTCTTACAAGAGAAGCTTAATATTGGATATGGCATTTGTTCATGACCTGAATCAAAGTTTACAAGCTCAAGATATTTAATGTCCCTCGTTGACAAAAAGCAAATCCACATATTGATGGATTCAATTGCGATATTGTAAATGGAACTCAGATTTATGAATCGAGTAAACTTATGTATCGGCCCATTGTGGCACAAAAGAACATATGTGATAGTTTTAGAAACCCTAAGGCCACGGTCATCAAAATACTTAAACTGGTCAATAAATTCTTCGACAAACCAAAGTTTGGGGATGAAGTCCACATATTTCTCCATTTTCTTGACAAAACACTAGTCCTAGCTAGGTCTTCCATTTTTAAGTGTTCTAGGATGCCATCAATGAAATTACATGGTAAGTCACTGATTCGATCAATGTGATCATCTTGTTTGACCTTCTTGTTGATGAGAGTCATAAGGGAACTAGAAATTCAAGCAAAAAGAGTAAATACTCGGAATAAGAGAGTAAAATAAAAGTACATTAATTGCATATTTGGATTTGTGGTGAATTTGTGAAAATCACGACAGCATGAGTTTGTCAAACCTACTGTGATTTCGAACATGCATAGTATCTGCACTTAGATTAGATCATCAGATAACCAAATAATGCCAGAGATAATTGAAAAAGTTCATTCCGACTTTAATAATACTAACCAACTACATCTCTGATAAGATGAATGAATGAATAAATTGGCATTGATAATTATAAAGTTTAGACTACGCCTCCTACTATTGCAATATATAATCCACACTCTGTTGTGACTAATATCTTGCCGTTAATTGCCAATAATATCGTGAAGATATTGTCATAACAACACATTATGCCTCCTGCTGTACATAATTTAGACTGACTTTATTATTAGGCAAATATATTTTGAATGATTAGCTATTGTATTTATGCCTTGTACTTGCGTGTAGCTATAAGAAAAGACTCGATGAAAATCATGACATTCCATCACAAATCAATCTTTGTTATGGTATCAAGAGCTTATGATGCATAATAGAATCTATCATGTCTAATAATCAAACATATAAAAGCCATACAAATATACAAATCGTCAAACACACAATGTCTAATATGTTCAACCCTAGTAATTTTCTATAAAATCTAACACTTAACAATTTTTTGATTCCATGAGAAGTTTAAAACCAAGTTGCATAAAACCATGCAATTCAGATAAACTGTTATTATAATCATAAATACATGAAAACATATGTTATGATATATTTGAATCAATCACAGCCATAATTGTCTAAAGATTCAATAGCAGATGCAATTTCTATGACAGGTGATAAACTTACTGCTCAAATAGTCCAGAACAACACCATATATGAATCTATTCCAGGAAAATAAAATAAAGCAAAGACACCAAGAAGAACTGTGGTGTTGAGAGATATAATCCAGTACACTCTCAATAATAGAACATAACGTGGGCTCTTTGTGATGCACGTCTCATCCATAACAGCTCTTCTGAAATGCTTAACAATATAGGTGCGTCTAATTTCGGATATTGAAGACCAACTTTAAAAGTAAGAGCCTCTAACGATGCTGCATTTGCAAGTATGAACTCTATCAAACTCATTGCATGCTGAGAGCAAGATCTAACGTCGATAGTCACTTTCTTAAGTTGACTGAGGCAACCACTAGTGCATTCTAACTCCTCTGAATCGTCGGCCTCCTCTGAATCGTCGGACTCTTGTGAAATATCTTCATCGTTGTAACACTGAATTATAAAAAAATAAAATAAAAAATAAAGAGTCAAAATACAACAATAAGAAAGAAGCTAAGAAGAGTAGATATTCATGTTCACCTCAAGTTCAACCAAGCTATGAGCACTTTCAAGTACACTAACAATATACAAAAGTTCTCCTCTATCACTCAAATTCAGACCATACAATTTCAAATGCTTTATGGAGCTGAACGAGCTTTTTAGCAGCTTGGGAGGAATGATATCTGCATACTGGATCTATGCATATAAAAAACAAAACTTTGAGATATGCACAAACAAACTAAGTGAAAAATAATAACTTTCAATATAAATATTGGATTGGACCATTAATGAAAAATTAACATTGCATCTCTTTTAAATGTACATAAAAGATCAAACCATGAGGCCAAGGGCTAGATAGAAGTGGTGATTAAAAAAAAATCAAATATAAATCAGAACAAGTCCATATATGTCAAAATAATATTTTGCTCTTTGTTTCATATCAAATCTACCAAACTAACATAGCTAGAATCTTACCCAACTGAAAAATAATAAATATAGAATTTAGAGTGTTGTTGTTTTCTAACCTTGTTATTGACAGGCGGATTGATAGAAATCCTCTGAATGTTTTTTGGCAAACTTTTGATCAAACCAGATACCCAAGCCCTAGTAGCTTAAAGTGTAAGATCAATCAGATTCTGTGCTTTCTCGAGACAAATTGACTTCATATTTTGATTAAATCCTATCAATAAAACTTTGAGAGTAGGAATAGCAAAATCAAAATATTCAAAATCTTCACATGATGCAATATGAAGACTTTTAAGTAACGGACAACCAGAAATAAGACTCTTGAGTGCACCGGGCTCGAATCTAACAAACACTAAGTGAAGTTCAAGCAATCTTTCAAACCCACAGAAATCAGGTGGAATTGACAAGTCAAATCCGAAAAACTTAAAGTAATTCAATTCCTTACAAGAGAGGACAATATATGGCATTTGATCGAGACACACTGCATATGAGTAGTTCACAAGCTCGAGATGTTTAATACCCATCCTTGACAAACATGGAATCCAAGTATTGAGGTGTTCAATTGTGATCTCGAATCTGTAGTCATAAGATATGAAAAGACCAAACTTATCTATCGGCCCTTCGTGTTGCTTGAGAACATCCGTGATAATTTTATAAGCTACTGGATCATCAAGATCCTCGTACTCTTCAAAAAAGTCATCACTAAACCAAAGTTGTGGGACTTTAGTCCACTTATACCTCCACTGTTTAGACAAAATACTAGTCCCAACTAGGTCTTTGATTAAGTGCGCCAGGATGCCGTCAATGGCATTGCATGGTAAGCCATTGATTCGATCAATGTGATCATCTTGACGTTGTTGGAAAGAGTCATAAGTGAACTACAAATTCAAGCAAGCAGAAGTGTAAATATTACGATCTGACTTCAAAATACTGATGCAACACAAGAAATATCAGAGGAGTCAATGCAAAATCTAACTTTTAATGCCCTAATAATAATAAATCATACTGATCAATACAAAATCTAACTTTGATGCCCTAAAAATATTAAATCATAGTGATCAAGTGACATTATTCTTGATGAAACACGTTGGTGCACTTAGAGGTGTCAATATCATGCGGCTTTGAAGTTTAGGCCCCAGCCCACATAGTAAGGGGGCTTGAAAATTCACAAGATTAAAAAACCCACATTCATGCAAGCCCACAAATAAAAAAATCAAAAGGCTCCAAAGCCCCAAAATTTCTATAAACTTTTTTTAAAAAACAAATTTTTTTTTACCGAAAAAAACTTTTCTTTTACCGGAAAAAACTTCTTTTACCGGAATTTTTTTTTTACCGGAAAAAAAACTTTTTTTTTACTTTTATAGTGTGGCTTTTTTAGGCCCACAAATAAATAGATTTTAGAGTGGGCTTGACCCCAAATATTTTGTTCAATTAAGGGCTTTAATTTAGTGGACTTCGTGAGGGCTTTTTTAAGTGGGCTTTGAAATTTGGGGCTCTATTGACATCTCTACTTGTGTAATACCTAAAAAAGATAGAGTCAAAATATGACAACGAAAATGAATCTAAGTAACATAGTATACTTTTGAGAGTATTCATGTTTCTCTTTCATTTAAATCCACATCATTCAATTTCAGATACTCTAAGGTGCTGAATGAGCATTTTAGCAGTGTGAGAGATATAATATCTACACACAAGATTGATGCAAACAAACAACAAAACAGTGAATATTGGGTTGCAAATCGATAAAAATTAAACATTTCCTTTGTAATAATAAATATACAATAAAAGAGTGGGATACAATCCGTAAAAGAGTAAGATATAGTCTTGTAAAAGATCAATATGTAAAATATTCAAAATTTTATGCATTATTTCAAATCAAATCTATCAAGCTAACATAATAAATATACTAAGATTAGTGATATTGTTTTCTAACCTTTTTGAAACTGAACCATGATCCCATAGATAGCTTCTGTCTATTTAGCAAACTTTTGATCAAACTAGCCACCCTTTAATGAATTGCGCCAAGTTAAAGATAATAAGATTATGTGCTTTCTTGAGACAAATTGACTTCACATCTTGATTAAATACTAGATATAAGACTTTAAGACTAGGAGCAGAGAAATTAACATATTCAAAACATTCGCAGTATAAAATGATGAGGTTTTCAAGTAACTGACAACCAAAAATAAGACTCTCAAGAGCAATTTACAAGTTAAATCCACCAAATTTAATGTAAGTCAATTCCTTACAAGAGAAGACAGGCTATGTCATTTGTTCAAGATATGTTTTGAATCCTAAGTTCATAAGCTCAAGATATGCCATGCCGCTCGTTGACAAAAACAGAATTCACGTGTTAATGTCTTCAAAATGCTAGTCCTAACTAGGTCTTCAATTTTCAAGTATTCTAGGATGCCATGAATAATCTTCAATAATGTTGATCATCTTGTTTGACCTTTTTGTTGATGATAGTCATAAGGGAACTAAAAGTTCAAATAAAAGAGTAAATATTTAGAATACAAGAGTAAACTAAAAGTAAATTAATTGCATATTTGGATTTGCCGAGGATTTGTGAAAATCACGGCACCATGATTTTGTCAAACCTATCGTGATTACAAGAATGCATAATATATTTGCACTCAATATTAGATAATCATATAACCAAATAGCACCAGAGATAATTGGAAAAGCTCATTCCAACTTTAACGCATAGTATCAAAACACTTAAAAAGAAACTGAGAGATAATTGAAAAAGTTCATTCCAATTTATTGATGGATTAAAATGAGGGTATAATTAAAAAAAAGTTGAAAAAAATCAAGTTCCTTGATAATTAACAATTGTAAAATATCAAATTCATTATTTATTCAACAAAAAAATGCAAAAGAGGTAAGTAAAAGCCATTCTTGTTCAAAAAAAATTAGTCCAGTAATTCAAAAACATCTGAAATCAGCCAACAAACAACCACAACAGAAAGTAAACGAGTCCATTCACAAACTATTACAAACAATGGCCACATAATACCAAACAAACAGAAAAATAAAATAAAAAATGTATTTTGAAATACCCACATTCACAAGTAGTACAAACAATACATTCACTTCACTGTCACCACATCTTCAAATACCCACATTCTCTTCATCAGTAAGAAGGAACTCAACATGTGCTCTTTGTGATGCTCGTTCCATCCGTAACAAGTCTTGTGAAATTTTATGTGCATCTAAACTCTTAGAACCAGGACAAACTTTAAAGGTAAGAGTCCTTAATGATGTAGAGTTTGCAAGTATGAACCGTATCAAACTCATTGCATGCTGAGAAATTCTATATGCTCGAACATGGATTTTCACCATCTGCAGATTATTAAGGCAATCACTACTGCATTCTAACTCCTCTGAATGATCCGACAATTGTACGGTAGAAACATCGATGTAACTCTGAATTGTAAAAATTGAAGTGTCAAAATACAACAATAAGAAATAAGCTAAGAAGCTTAGGTAATCATGTTTACCTGTATAACAAGTTCAACCAAGCCAAGAGCACATTGGAGTGCACTAACAATATGCAAAAGTTCTCCTCTATCATTGAAATTCACACCACCCAATTTCAGATACTTTATGGAGCTGAACGAGCTTTTTAGAAGCGTTGGAGGAATGATATTTGCATACTGCATCTATGCATATTAAAAAATAACTATGAGATATGCACAAACAAACTACACTTACAAGTGAAAAATAATAACTTTCAGCATAAATATTGGATTGGACCATCAATCAAAATTTAAACATTGCTTCTCTTTTAACTATATAAACCGCAAGGCCAAGCAAGATAGAAGATGTGAGGTAGAATCTTAACCTTGTAAAATCAAAATATTAGTGATGTTTTCTAACCTTGTAAAAACCGAGTCGTGCACTAATAGAAAGCCTTTGAATGTTTTTTGGCAAACTTTTGATCAAACCAAATACGCAGCCGTTAGTAGCTTTGAGTGTAAGATCAATCAGATTATTTGCTTTCTTGAGACAAATTGACTTCATATTTTGATTAAATTCTATCAATAAGACTTCAATAGTAGGAGGAGCAAAATCAAAATATTCAAAATCTTTACATAATACAATATGAAGATTTTTAAGTAACGGACAGCCAGAAATAAGACTCTCGAATGCACCGGGCTCGAATCTAACAAACAATAAGTGAAGTTCAAGCAATCTGTTAAACCCACAGAAGTCAGGTGGAATTGACAAGTCAAATCCGAAAAACTTAAAGTACGTCAATTCCTTACAAGGGAGAACAATATATGGCATTTGATCGGGATGTGTTGCGTAGTTCACAAGCTCGAGATGTTTAATATTCCTCTCTGACAAAATCGGAATCCACTTATCAAGGTGTTCAATTGTGTTCTCGAATTTGTAGTCATCAGATATGAAAAGACCAAACTTATCTATCGGCCCTTTGTGTTGCATGAGAACATCCGTGATAATTTTATAAGCTACTGGATCTTCGAGATCCTCGTACTCTTCAAAAAAGTCATCACTAAACCAAAGTCGTGGGACGAAAGTCCACTTATACCTCCACTGATTAGACAAAATACTAGTCCCAACTAGTTCTTTGATGTCCAAGTGTGATAGGATGCCGTCAATGACATTGCATGGTAAGTCACTGATTCGATCAATGTGATCCTCTTGATCAGAAAGAGTCATAAGTGAACTACAAATTCAAGCAAGCAGAAGCGTAAATATTACGATCTGACTTCAAAATACTGATGCAACACAAGAAATATCAGAGGAGTCGATGCAAAATCTAACTTTGAATGCCCTAATAATAACAAATCATAGTGATCAATCATGAATACAAAATCTAACTTTGATGCCCTAATAATATTAAATCATTGTGATCAAACACGTTGGTGCACTAATATAGTTATTATTGAATCATGCTTGGAAAACTAATGAGTAAATGAAAAAGTGGAGATTTGTGATATTTTGATGAAACCTTACTTACAGTTGAAAGCAGGACGGCTCCTGCGATCTCAGAGTCGCCGCTGCAATGCGCCGTTTCTCAAGTTTTGTCGAAATGTTCCAACACGTGTTTGTTTGCCGTTTATGTCTTTTTCTTACACAAAACAAAAATGTTTTGCCTAGGGTTTTTTTTTTGGACAAAAACATGATATATTGAATGGATCAAAGCCCAACAAGACCCATAGCAGAATGAAAATTGCTTTTCTGACACTAGAAATGTCCTAATAACACAAGTAAAATACCAATTTGCCCTCAATGGAAGTTAACTACCGTTCTCCTGTCCGGCAGCAGTTAACTGCTGCTGAGTACAACGGTAGTTAACTGTCGTTACTGCCAGCGGCAGTTAACTGATGTTGCGTGCCTAGTTCACATTTTTCCAGCAGCTTTGCTTTCTCCTTCTCCTTCCCTTTTATACGTACTATTTTGACCACGTTTTTTTTTCTTCCAATTTTCATCCAATTTCAAATTCATCAATTCTAAAACATATAAAAAGTAATAATAATATTAACATGATAAAAATAAAACGCAAGAAATAATTTAAAAGGTGTGTAAATGTCATAAAAATACGATAATTGATAACATGCAAAACACAACACTATTTCAACTCCTTTTGTGTGTAGTTTAGGCCTAGACTCGCTTGTTTTTGCCTTTGTTATGCTGGTTGTTTGGTTATGTTTTCAGGTACACAGCAATAGAGGCCTCCATGCGCAGAAACGGCGAAATTCGGCGAGAAAGCGAAGAAAAGAACAAGTCCTGAATTGTCAAGCTTCAGGGTGACGGCCGTCACACTCTGTGACGGGTTGACCGTCATCCTTCAACACGGGTTCGGGAGAATCAGTCTCCCCCATGATCTGAAGCAAAACTGCCCAGTTTCCCTCCCACACTCTCCACCTGCAGTGCACGATCAGAACACGTTGAAGAGCATTCTTGGCCTATAAATAGGTCCAAAGAAGAGAGAAAAAGGGTTGGAAATTTTTTAGAAAGCATTAGACTTACAGAAATAGTTTTCTTTGTAATCTGCAGTACTTTGTAGTTTCCATTTTTATTCAAAAACCAGTTACTAAGAACCTTCATCACTTGCAATTTTAAATTGAGAACTATTGTCATTTTACTTCCTCTGTTGCCGCAATTGACAAAGGCTTGCTTAATTCAATTCTTTCAGGTTCCTGTTTACTTGTTTTCTTTTCATTTACCTTGTCTTTCTTTTTCTTTGATTCGGTTATAATGCCCAGTATGAATAGCAGCTTAATTATGATTATTAGCATGTCTGAGTAGATTTTAGAAGTGTCCGAAATGTAGAAATTGTCGTACCAATGATATTCAGCTGAAAAGTATGATTGAATTTTATAGCAGGAATTATTTTTATGTCTGATTATTCAGTTTTTAAACGATGAATTTTTACAGTGAAAACTGAAAAAGCATGATATCTGTTTCGTATCGAAAGAACGAAACTCATATCTGTCCGTAGAATAATCAGGAATTATTTTAGCAATTCAGCGATAGCACTTGCTTAAAATAATTTTGACATTCTTAATTTTCAAAAACGCTATTTTAAACGCTGAGTCATGTACGCGAAAGCTGATGACTGTGGGTTTAAAATACGGATTCAGTATTGCGAAAGCATACTGATTTCTTTAAATTGAAATTATTCTAAAAATAACTTTTCAAACAAAACTAGATTATTTTGGAATGAAAAGAATTTTGACATTATAAGGCGAACACGCGAAAGCGGTCGAATAGATTATAAAGTCAGAATTCTATGTCGCGATCATGAAAGCGAAGCGACCGCCTTTTAATTTAATCCTTTTACGTGCGAAAATATTTTCCGTGCTATAAAAATAAACGCTACTCAGCTGGTATCAACGGTCGACGTAAACTATATTCCGGGCACTCATTTATTAATTAGTTAATCAAACCTTCTCAATTTCCTAGTTTTTTACCCACATAATTTAGAATCGCCTTAGATAAACAACGTAACAATTAATTACGGTACTTGGCATTGGTCTCTGTGGATTCGACAAACCTTTTATACTAAAACAGATATTTCCGTACACTTGCGGAGCTATCAATAATGCTACAAGGTACGAAACATGTCATAATAATACATCACCATCATCATAGTCAAAATGTACCCAAAAAAGAAAAAGCCTAATCAGAATCAACCCTGTTGCCTACGATGCCTCTACCCCCTGCGCTGCCTGGCAATCCTATACGTAAGGGCAGGGTGACCAGTACTGCCAATCCGAATCACCTCCTGAACAATCTTCTCTTTAGTCATCTCGCCGCTCCTGGCCACAATATTAACAACTATCTGCACCACATCCATGATGATCGTCAGTGTGTCAGGCATCTCTCTGGCATGCTCCTCCTCTATAATCTACTTCACATTCGCCGGCCTGGGAGAAGATCCTTCATCAGGTGGGAGAATACGAGGGTGAGAAACTTTGACATACCAAGCCATGTAGCCATGGTCATGATGCCATGCTCTCTGACACCTATGTACCCAATCAGGGTAGAACCACGCAGCGGGGTCTATAAACACAATGGTCAGCATCTCCTGAGGCATCTCAGCGACATCTGACGGATGTCTGGGAATGTCATGTACAAAGGCAAACTGCCTCTTAACCCGCTCAGGTAAATGACGGTACACCCTCTCATTCCCGCACATCAGCCATCCCGAGTAAGTGACAATAAGCTGAAAAGGGCGTATCTCTCTGTGATCTTCATATGTATGCCACCTCACATCATCCATCTCCAAGCGATCCAAGAGTAGGCAGTAATGGTGCACAGTTGTATGACCTCTGCTAGTAAGCCATCTCCCTGCACATGGTATGTCCGGCTTCCACTTCGTGTTTTTCTTCCTTAGGTACGGACCTGGCAAATGCTCCAAAATCTATCCATGCAACAAATAAATAATACAAAAAAAAATATTCGAGTTATATATTAAATAAATATAATACATTATAAAAACTTCAAAAAAATATTTAAATATAATCCTAAATAAATGTAGTCGACCTTAGAAAAAAAAAATCTAACATAATGATAAAAATTATAAAATAAATTCATAAATAAATGAAGATAAATATTAAATTATTACCATAAGAAGAGTCACACAACCAGCCATCGTATAGGTAAGCTAAGGTCATCTCACCCCATGACCACTTCCCAATCGCCTGCAAGTCCGTCACACGATCAAGATATACCAAGTCGATGTGTCTGTTCGTTTTGTTAGTGAACAACGCACTACCGACGAGATATAGAAGAAAACTCCTCACACACCACTGCCTCCTCCTATCGCTCTCCAGCATCTCCTCCCTTGACTGTGGGTCCTCCAGCCGTCTAGCCTTTATCAGGTGGGCTTCATAAAGCCGCTTCAGTGTGACATAACTAATATGAGCACCATACTCAGTCTTTGCCTCAACCCTAGCAGCAGCATCTGACATGCCCAACAACCTGGTCATTTGTGTAATCCCATGGTCCTGATCGACTACCACGTCATGGTCCAGCATGCGGCCCTGAATAGGAAGGTGGGGGAGATTATACACATCGTCAAAGTGATTGTCAAAGTGATCGTCATCTCCCTCACAGGTAGATGAAAACTACTGGTCTCCATGTACCACCTCTCGCAAAGAGCACGTATCATGGCATGGGTCACACTAGAATACCCGGTGTATATCAAACCATGTAGGTGATAGGTCCGCTAGTGCACGGAAATATCGGTTTTAGTATAAAAGATGTCGAATCCCACAGAGACCAATGTCAAGTACCGCTATCTATTGTCACGATGTCTATCTAAGGCGATGCTAATTAGTTTAGTTGCAAAATTGGAAAATAACTTTGTTTTTAATTAATTTTAATGACCAGAGCCCGGAATATAATTTGCGTCGACCGTGAATACTTGTTAAGTTATATTTTATTATTGTAACAGGACAATATTTTCGCGCGTAAAAAGGATTAAATTAAAGGGGTTGTCAGATTTCACTTGTTCGACACCGAATCTTGACTTTGTAATTTATTCAACCGCTTTCGTGCGTATGCCTTACAACGTCAAAACTCCGTTTGAAAAATAATCAATTTTTGCTTGAAAAGTTATTTTTAGTAGAAAACGAATTTAAAGGTATCGTCGGCTTTCGCTCGTCCATTACCAGATTTTAAGCTTATAACCAACAGCTTTCGCATGCACAGTCACAATTTTAAAATTACTTTTGGAAATTTATAATTTCTAAATTAATTAAAGAAAACGTTTTGGCTGAATTCTAAAATTAATTCCTAAATATTCTACGGACGGATACAAGTTTCAGTCTTTCGATATGAAACCAGTAACATGTTATTCCAGCTTTCGCTGTGAAATTCATCGTTAAAAAGTCAGAATTTTCAAGCTTAAAAATAATTCATGTTACAATTTCTAATAATACAACTAAACAGAGCACCATTGGCACGACGTTCACCATATTCCAGACTCTATAGAAATCTACTCAGAAATAGTAATTAAAACAAATACACTTTTATTCATAACATTCATCATCATTGAAACAGAGAATTAAAAGAACAAAATGAATGAGCAGAAACGAACCTGTTAATGATGGATACCTTAAACAAAAGAAAAGGCCACGGCAACAGAACAGAAACGCAGCAACGATATGAAACAACACAGAACAGCAACGCAGCAACAAAGAAGTAAATAACACGGCAGCAGCTGATTAATGATGCGGCCAGAAGCTATTCTTTGCAATTGGAATCAAGCACCAAACACCAACACAGTAACGCAAGCAACAATGAAAATATGTGGATTATATGGCACACGTACTTGGCAATAACAATTCTCAATAATAGTAGATATGGGCAGCAAAGTAAGGTAATGGAAATTGAAATATCATGTAGCAGCACGAGAATCAATTGAATTTGGATGACTAATAACAATAAGGAAACGGCAATTGAAATAAGAAAAGAATAATCACTATTGAATTAAAATTGCAAGGGAACAAAGGTTTTCGTATCAGCAAGCTATGAATGAAAAAGAAAACTAAAAAAACTTTGATTACAATAACGTGAAGAAAAAAAACTAGTTTCTATTTCACTAACTTTCTCTCTAAAAAGCTTGGTGTCTTCAACTGAGTCTTCCAGGTCTATTTATAGGCAAAAATTCTGCTTTGAAGTGTCGTGATCATGTCCCAAGTAGTGGAGAAAATGCAGGAAGTGGGCAAACTGCTTCTGAAAAGTGGGATGAATAATTCAACCCAACCCCATGACGGGTGTCACAGGGGGTGACAGTTTGCCGGTCATGGGTCTGACAATCACCTGGTCATGGGTCATGACGGCTGTCATGCCTGACGTTGACTTTCTCATCTGATTTCTTGACTTTCTGGTGACTTTGAACTTTCTTCCTTTTTTTTCCCGCTTTTTCAACAATTTGACGCACAGGGACCTTTAATCAACAGATACGTGAAATAGACACACAATACCAACATAACATTGCAAAAATCTATAAAATCGAGATCGAAAAATGTGAAAGTCGAGCTAAAATAATATTGCATTTTACGTGTTATCAGTAGGCCAGACGCCTCCACAGGATCCCAAAACCACCTCAAACTGTTCTCCAGCTTAGCAAGCTCTCTCACATTTCTCCCTGCATTTATACACTTATACTCCCCATCATTCCACATCCGAAAATCAAATGAATTAAGACATTGTCACTATAAATTTTAAAGAATTAAAACACTTACGCTACATTTTTTAAAAAATTTAAACACTTACGCTTCAAGTATTAATCACTTTAAAGCATTTAAATAATTTTAAAGAATTTAAACACTTAAATTATGATGGTTCACCCAAAGTGGGATCACCACGTGCCTCGCGTAGTCGGACAACAATATCGTGGTCTCAGGACCTTCGGGAAAGGGAGGCCCTACAACAGGGCAGGGCGGTATCAACGGAACACGACGACGTCGCCGAGTCTCGGGCTCAAGCTCACGCTCAGGCACAATATTATCTGCCTCAAGATAATCCGCCACAACATCCTCTGGCACCTCCTCATCCTCTGCCTCCTCCTCCTCTTGCGGCTGATAAAACATAGACTCCTCCTCCATCCGATCATATCCCTGAAATCCCTCTGCATACTCATACGTTTGTGTTGGATCAACCACCTGGGAGGAGTAATCCATCTGTGACTGTGAACCTGACGTCCCTACGTCCCAACGTCTCCGAGGCTTTGGAACATACGGGTTTTCAACCTCGAGCTCCTTTCGATTGCTATTTGTCATAGCAGGTTACCTTTGCGCACCCTACCCTCTCTAATACGTCGCTCCTGCACATCCTCCTCCCCAGCCATATATGTACAAAAACAAATTAAAAATAACATAAACACGTAGACAATGTATTTAGCCATTTCCTAAAAACTATATACTTTTACGGTAACACAACCTAAGGCATTGAACATACCATAAAAATCCAAGGAAGTAACATGTAACATATTACAAATTAAACTTAGGCATTTATGTAACATACCACATTATGTCATTCTTCAAACTTGTCAAAAAATGTAAAAATCCAAGCTTATAATCATTATAACATATATATATATATATATATATATACATTATAAAATTTAACATATTTGCAAAAAAAATTACACAAAAAAAACAATATAATCTCAGTTAGACATTTCATCAAACACTTTATATGCATTCTAAATTAGTAGCACAATTAGTGTTATTTGAACATCTAAACAACTATTGTACCTAAACCTACTCTAAACATCAATGCCAACATAAACAATCCTAAAAACACTAACATTTTGCTAAAATTATGAAAATACAACCCTAAAAAACCTACATTGCATGTAAATAGGAAGAAAGGTACTTACTTGTGATTTACTTGAAGCAAATTGGATGATTTTCGTGCAAATGAAGGTTTGGGTGATTTTGGATTGAAAATGGAAGTGTTTTGCATGTAATACTGTAACCAGAAACTGAAGTTTCTACATTCATATCATAAACATTGCAACGGCAGTTAACTACCGCTGAAGCCAGCGGCAGTTAACTGCCGCCGGTTTGACAAACGGTAGTTAACTACCGTTGGGGGCAATTACGGATTTTCTATGTGTTATTATCAAGTTCTTGAAGTGAGAACAACAATTTTCTATTAGAATCATACTATAGTTCTAGCAAGGAGGTACAGTGGTACACAATCTATCCACGCCCCCTTTTTCTACTATGGTTGCAACATCTACCTCTTTTGTTTTTCTCAAAATGGAGAATGGGAAGTCAACATGTATAGAGACCTATTGTGGAATCTTAGGCAAATTAGGTTGAAGAGTGAAAATTTGGATGCAAGAGCTATAGAGACCTATTGTGGAATCTTAGGCAAATTAATATGACAACAAAAAGTCAGGATGAAGGAGCATCATAAACCTATTGTTGAATCTTAGGCAAATTAATATGACGACGGAATTATAAAAATACTGTCATGTGAATTTAACTCAGTTGATAGAACATTGCATAATATATGTAGGATCAAAATTCGAACATCGAATGCCCCACTTATTTACTTTAAAAGGTGAATTCAAATCAGTAGGCTATTTGACAATCTTTTTATTTATATATGAAAATACCCTTATTATGAAAAGATTATAAGACAATGTTGTTTTGGCGAAGAAATTGGGCGGGAATAGAGGTAAATTTGGATGGAAATTTTATGTATAGACTTAACAATTTTAATGTATAAAATAAGATAAGATTCAGTAATTGATTTATTCACCTAAAAATATAAAAGATGTAAATAAAAGACCATTCAAGAAAGGTTAACTAGTCCACTAATTTTTGTTAAAGGGCCACCGTGTAAATGTCCGGACAACACAAGGGTTTATGTGTATCCCTATTTTATCGGACACGAAATGGAATTGGCTTGTGTTGAAGGGACCAACACGCCCTCATTTAATCGTTGGGGTTCAATTTCACAAAGTAAACCCCAAACATTTTAAAAGAGTTTTGAATGTGATTTGTAAATTTGGTCAGACCCATGTGAATTTTAACATGTAAATTTTAACCCAATAAACAAAATGTGTTGAAAAATGTGCGATAAAATGTGTTGTTTGCACTCCTATTTTAAGAATTGCAAAAATAGGAGACTAAAATTTGCAAAATTAAAAAACGTGGAGACCAAAATATAAAACTTATCAAAAATTAAGGGGACAAAAACTTCTATTAAACCTCTAGAGTGTGTTTGGATGAGAGATTGTTTGAAGGTAGTGTAATGTTTTAAGAGAATTTAAATCTTTTTAGAAAAATTTCATTGTTCGAATGATTAATGTGGATAATTTTTAAAATGATAAAAATTTATGAATTCAAGTTAAATTTAGAGAATTTCAAACGACATCTAAAATCAAGAATTTCAAATTTCTTGCTTCATAATTTTTTTCAAAATTTGCAGCTTAGTCCTCATAATTTTCAAATTGACTCCTATAAATTTCAAAAAATTACTAATTGGCCCCGATATTTTAAAACATCACAATTTGGCCCTCAAAAATTTCAAAATTACAAAGTGGCCCCTAATTGTTTTTAACAATTTACAAATTGACCCTAATTTTTCAAGCTTGACCCAAAAACTAAAATTTACAAAAGTAACCCAAAATGTTAATAAATAGATTGTTTTTATTACTCTATCAAAAACATTTAGAAATGAAAACAATTCAATTGAATTGTCTAAAATTTTAGCTTCTTTACAAATTTTCAATTACTTCATTCAAACACCTTCTAATATTATTATTTGCAAATATCATCACTAAATTTTTGAGACCAATCAAAGTCACTCAAGTATTTTGTAAAGTTATGTCACTTGATCTTGATACCGCGTTACCCTTACATCCGAGTTGGGGGTGGGGTTGTTGGCTATATATATATATATATATATATAGGATTTTGCTAGAAGACACTCATGAAAGTGTCTTTTAGCAATTTACACCTTCATAAAAGGTGTCTTCTAGCAAAACCCATATATATATATATA